>DSTMC04003__coassemble_720_pt1 | contig 51895 bp, 50 predicted proteins | sample DSTMC04003__metabat2_high_PE_041 | metagenome-assembled genome bin DSTMC04003
GTCCACAGGCTGACTGCGGGCAGGAAACTGATCTTGGGGGGAGTAGAGATCCCTTATGGAAAAGGGCTCCTGGGACATTCGGATGCTGACGTGCTTGTGCACGCGGTGATGGATGCTCTGTTAGGGGCGGCTGCCCTGGGGGATATCGGAAAGCATTTTCCGGATACGGATCCGGAATACGAAGGAGTTTCAAGCATCCGGCTCCTTGAGCATGTGGGCAGGCTTTTGGATGAAAAGGGTTACGTGATCGAGAATATAGACGCCACGATCGTTGCGCAGCGCCCGAAGATGAGGCCTTATATTGAACAGATGAGGGAGAATATCGCCACAGCGCTGAGGATAGAGACTGACCAGGTGAATGTGAAGGCAACGACAGAGGAAGGGCTTGGCTTTACCGGTACAGGAGAAGGCATCTCATCTCAGGCGGTCTGCGCGGTGGAGAAGTATACGAATTACGGAAGCGTGGATGTAACGCAGGGAAGCCCGGCGTGCGGCGGATGCTGCGCCCGCGCGGCGGGAAAGGATGATCAGGATGATACTGCGCAGGCTTGATCCGGATGAACACGGCAGGACAAGAAAGCTGTGGGAAGAGGTTTTTGCGGACGATACAAAAGCCTTTTTGGATTACTATTATTATATCAAGACAAGAGACAATGAAATCTATGTCGTAGAGGAGGACGGGGGAATCTGCTCTATGCTCCAGCTCAACCCATACACGGTCAGAATGGAGGAACAGGAATTCCCGTCCGCATACGTTATTGCGGTTGCCACAAGAAAAGAATACCGCAGCCGGGGCTATATGGGAGCTCTGCTCAGGACATCCCTGAAAGACATGTACAAGAGAGGATTCCCGTTTACTTTTCTGATGCCTGCAGCAGAAGCTATCTATACGCCTTATGATTTCCGGTATATATACAGCCAGGACAGAGGGACGCTCATTCGGGAAGGAAGGGGCAGAGAGCCGTATTGGAAGAACGGAGAAGACGGCTCGGCCAGCTTTGAAGTGAGAGCCGCGGAGCTGGGGGTAAACAAAAGAGACGGAGTCCTCTTTTCGGATGCAGGGCTTTGGGATGCCGAAGAACTGTCACAATTTTTTGAAAGTCATTTTGCCGATCAATTTCAGGTCTGTACGGTAAGGGACACAGCTTATTATCAGACTATGATCCTTGAGCAGCAGAGTGAGAAGGGCGGCGTGCGTCTCATACGGCAGGACGGCGTGCTGAAAGGTTACTATGCTTATGCCGGTGAGGAAGGTCTGGAGATCAGGGAACCGCTCTTTCTGCCGGGATATGAGGAAGAATTCAGGATTTCTGTGGGAGAGCTGGCAGACAGGGATCGTACGCGGAGAGACGGCAGACAGGAAATAATGGTTCATGCATGCCCTCTGAAATTTGCTGGTGACAAGAAGCCGCTCATCATGGCAAGGATCGTCAGCCTCAGAAAACTTTTATCTGCATTGAAAGTACCGGAAGAAGAGAGCGTTGATTGTGCCTTTGCTGTGATCGATCCTCTGATAACGGGAAACAGCCGTATCTGGAAGCTGACGAGTGAACCGGGAGAGACAGAGCTCCATGTAAGGGAGACTGAGGATTCGGAAGGTGTGCTCCCTGTGGCTGATCTTGCAGAACTGATCTTTGGAAGAGTGATGCCCGAGGAACTTTCGGACAGGGAGGGCGTGATCCTGACGGAGCACCTTGCCGGTGAGCTGGAAAAGATCACCAAACTTACCCGGGTTTGTTTTAATGAGATCGTTTAAGCACTTTGGGTTGACAAACGATTAAAAGTTGCATAATATAGGGAAGAAAGGCGAAGAACGGGAAGAGTAACAGTTTTGGTAATACTCAGAGAGGGGATGCCGCCGGCTGAGAGCAGCCCTGTATGGATAAATTGTGAAGTGCGCCCGGGAGCTTATCCTGTGAATTGAGTAGCGGGATACGTGTGGCAGACGTTACAGGCTGGTGAGTGAAAGAGAAATTCTTTTATTAGAGTGGAACCGCGGAAATAACTTCGTCTCTGAGCAGAGGCGGAGTTTTTTATTCTATTGGCAAGTTCTCCGGACTTCCCCGCGGATGTATTATTGTGATAAGGAGAAAAAATGGGGCTTATATCTTATATTAAAGAAGAGATACAAGTGGTCAGAGAGCGGGATCCTGCGATCAAGTCGAATATGGAGGTGCTTCTGTATCCGAGCTTCCGGGTGATACTCAGATACCGGCTGGCGCATAAGCTGTACCTGAAAAAGCACTATTTTCTGGCGAGATGGATATCCCAGAGGGCGGCGAGAAAGACCGGGATCGAGATCCATCCCGGAGCGACGATCGGAAAAGGACTTTTTATTGACCACGGCAGCGGCGTGATCATCGGTGAGACAACGATCATCGGCGATAATGTCACCCTGTATCAGGGCGTGACCCTCGGGGGTACGGGAAAGGAGCAGGGGAAACGCCATCCGACCCTGGAGGACAATGTAATGGTAAGCGCCGGGGCAAAGATACTCGGGTCATTTACGATCGGAGAGAATTCGAAGATCGGCGCAGGTTCTGTCGTACTTGAAGAGGTGCCGCCGAACTGTACGGTGGTCGGGGTGCCGGGAAGGATCGTCCGCATGGGTGATAAAAAGGTGCCTAGGACAGATATGGACCAGATCCATCTGCCGGATCCTGTATTGGATGATATCAGGAAGCTTCAGCAGGAGAATATCCGTCTGCATGGAGAGCTGAGGCGGCTTGTGAAAGAGATAAGATGTGTAGAAAAGAAAGGAGACTATGATGAAGATCTATAATACGATGACAAAGAAGAAAGAGGATTTTGTCCCGCTGGAAGAGGGCAAGGTAAAGATGTATGTGTGCGGGCCTACGGTATATAATTTTATCCATATCGGAAATGCCCGTCCGATGATCGCTTTTGATACGGTAAGGCGTTATTTTGAGTATAAAGGCTACGATGTGAATTTTGTGTCAAACTTTACGGACGTGGATGATAAGATTATCAAGAAAGCCATCGAGGAAGGCGTGACCGCGGATGAAGTGTCCAAACGCTATATTGCCGAGTGCAAGAAAGATATGGAGGCAATGAATATCAAGCCCGCGACCAAGAATCCTCTTGCCACGGAGGAAATCTGCGGTATGGTGGATATGATCCAGACTTTGATCGACAAAGGTTATGCCTACGAAAAAAATGGAACAGTGTACTACCGTACGAGAAAGTTTGAAGGATACGGAAAACTGTCTCACAAAAATCTGGACGACCTTCAGTCCGGCGGCAGGGCGCTCCTTGTGACCGGTGAGGACGAGAAGGAAGATCCGCTGGATTTTGTGCTCTGGAAGCCCAAAAAAGAAGGGGAGCCTGCGTGGGAATCACCGTGGAGTGAAGGGCGTCCGGGATGGCATATCGAGTGCTCAGAGATGTCCAAGAAATATCTTGGAGAGCAGATCGATATCCATGCGGGCGGAGAGGACCTGATCTTCCCTCACCATGAAAATGAGATTGCTCAGAGCGAGGCTGCCAATGGAAAGGAATTTGCAAGATACTGGATGCACAACGGATTCCTCAACATTGATAACCGCAAGATGTCTAAATCTCTGGGAAATTTCTTTACAGTGCGCGAGATCAGCGAAAAATATGACCTTCAGGTACTCCGCTTTTTCATGCTGAGCGCCCATTACAGAAGTCCGTTGAATTTCAGCGCGGAGTTGATGGAGGCTGCGAAGAATGGGCTGGAGCGTATCCTGACCGCCGCAGAGAATCTGAGGTTCCTGTCCGGAAACGCGGGGAAAGGCGGAATGACAGAGGAGGAGAAGGTGCTGTTCGCCAAGACGGAAGAGTATGTGACCGACTTTGAGCGAGCCATGGACGATGATTTTAATACAGCAGATGCTATCGCGGCTGTATTTGATCTTGTGAAATATATCAATACAACAGCGGACGGATCCCGTTCCGAAGAGTATCTGGACAGCCTTTATGCACGTCTTCACACCCTGACTGATGTGCTCGGCATTATTATTGACAAAGAGGAAGAGATGCTTGACGAGGATATCGAAGCATTGATCGAGAAACGTCAGGCTGCGAGAAAGGAAAGAAATTTCGCTCTGGCTGACCAGATCAGAGATGAGCTTCTGGCAAAAGGGATCATCCTTGAGGATACGAGAGAAGGAGTAAAATGGAAAAAAGCATAGAGTTCGGATTCGAGCATTATATGGAGCAGATACCGGAGATGGGGACGGTCGATCCCCGTGCCAGTTCTCCTCTGGTGCTGGCGTACATCGGTGACTGCGTTTTTGACCTGATCATCAAGATGATGGTGGCAGGAAGAGGAAACAGACAGGTACACAAGCTGCATGAGGAGACCAGCCATTATGTGCAGGCATCTGCGCAGTCCTTTATGATGCGCGCTATGCAGGAGCATCTGACAGAAGAGGAACATGCAGTGTACCGGAGAGGGAGAAACGCGCGCAGTGTCTCCCCGGCAAAAAATCAGTCGATCACAGATTACAGGCGTGCCACCGGTTTTGAGGCGCTCATCGGGTATCTGTACCTGAACCGGGAGTATGAGAGGCTCACCGAGCTGGTCTCCATCGGGCTTGAGAGCATGAGGGCAGCAGACGGAGAAGAGAGAGCAGAAGACATAGAGAAATCATAGAATGCAGGAGAATCAAAGGATGCGGGAAAATCATAGAATGCAGGAAAATTACGGATATCAGGAAAATCATGCAGAAGATCCGGGGCAGAACAGGGAGCATACGCTTGTTGTCGAAGGGCGCAATGCAGTGCTGGAGGCATTCCGCTCCGGGCGTACTATTGATAAGCTCTTTGTGCTGGACGGCTGTCAGGACGGTCCGGTGCGCACCATTATCCGGGAGGCAAAGAAGCATGGGGCGATCCTGAATTTTGTCGGAAAGGAACGGCTTTCGCAGCTCAGCCAGACCGGCAGGCATCAGGGCGTTATTGCATATGCTGCCGCATATGATTATGCCGAGGTGGAAGATATGTTAAAGCTGGCGGAGGAACGGGGAGAAGACCCGTTTCTCATCCTTCTGGATGGGATCGAAGATCCGCATAACCTGGGCGCGATCATAAGGACTGCCAATATTGCGGGCGCTCATGGAGTCATTATTCCCAAAAGGCGTGCTGCCGGTTTGACAGCGACAGTGGCAAAGACCTCTGCCGGAGCCCTTAATTATACTCCGGTGGCAAAGGTGACGAACCTGGTTAAGACGATGGAAGAACTGAAAGAGAAGGGAATCTGGTTTGTATGCGCGGATATGGACGGAGAAGCGATGTATAGTCTGGACTTGACAGGTCCTATTGGAGTCGTCATAGGCAGTGAAGGAGAAGGCGTGAGCAGGCTGGTGAAGGAAAACTGCGATTTTATCGCAGGAATACCGATGAAAGGGGAAATCACTTCCCTGAACGCGTCTGTAGCAGGAGGAGTCCTGGCGTATGAGATCGTGCGTCAGCGGCTGCAGAAAGCGCGGTGACTGAGATGGGAAAATATGACAGACTGACGGACGAGCAGCTGATCGAAAGGCTCAGGGCAGGAGAAAGAGAGATCATGGATCATCTCATGGTTAAATATAAATCCATGGTCAGGAAAAAAGCGCGGGCAATGTACCTGCTGGGCGGAGAGAATGAGGATCTGATCCAGGAGGGGATGATCGGTCTGATCAAGTCGGTGCGCGACTATGACCCGGCGCAGGGCACTTCCTTTTCCAGTTTTGCTGAGCTGTGCGTGTCCAGGCAGATGTACAGCGCGATTGAAGCGTCAAAGAGAAAGAAGCATCTACCTCTCAATACATACATTTCTCTCTATGAGGAAAGCGAAGTCGAGAAGGACGGGAGGACAATGCCGTTGATCGATACCATAGAGCCGCAGAAGGAGACCGACCCTGAAGCTCTGTATTTCGGGAAAGAATATACAGAGGCGTTTGTGGAGCAGCTGAAGGGGAATTTAAGTGCTCTTGAGAATCATGTCCTTTATCTTCACCTGATGGGGACGGATTACAGAAAAATAGCTGAACTGCTTGACAAGAGCCCGAAATCGATCGACAACGCGCTTCAGAGGATAAAAAATAAGGCGGAGAAGATGCTCCGCCGGGACGAGTGAGAAAGACAGGAGATGAGACAATGAAGAAAACTTATAACTACTGGATGGCTGTTCTTGTTTTTGTTGCAACGATGGCATTGCTGTATGGCGGGGCGATCATTCTTTCACTTGGCGCGGCAGTCGGAGGAGCGGTGATAGGCGGCGGCAGGGCGATTGAACTGATCGATCGGTTTATGACGGAAAATATGAATCTCTTTTCCTGTCTGATCTATGTGGTGCCTGGCGCAGTATTCATTACATGGTATTATTTTGCGTTTGTTGAGAAAAGAGGGATCAGAGAGACGCTGTATTCCCATACACGGCGTCTTAGTCCTGCATGTTTCGGGTGGATCGTCCTTCTGGGATTTGCGGTGCAGCATGTGATTTCTCTGCTCATGGCAGCGATTTATGCCATAATGCCGTCTGCCATGGACCAGTATACGGAGATGATCGATTCATCAGGGATTTCCCAGTATTCGATCCTGTGGGCGGTGTCTACGCTGATACTTCCTCCTATTGTGGAAGAGATCATCTTCCGGGGGCTGATCCTTCAGTATCTGGGAAGGGCGGGCGCCCGCTTTCTCGTGGCGAACCTTATTCAGGCAGTCCTTTTCGGCGTTTTCCATATGAACTTTGTACAGGGGATTTATACGGCTCTTCTCGGATTCCTTCTGGGCTGGCTGGCGTACAGATATGACAGCATTCTGGTACCGATGGTGCTTCATGCGATCTTTAACCTGTTCGGGACTGTACTGGTAGATCTGGAAAGCAGATTCCTTCCCGACATTGTCCTGACACTGATCATACTCGGGAGTGTGCCGCTGCTGGTCATTACGATCCTGATGATCCACTTTGGTGTCGGTGAGAAGAAAAAGAAAATCGGAGAGGTACAGCAATGAGATTTGTGATACAGGTAGTAAAAGAAGCGTCAGTGAAAGTGGACAGAGAGACGATCGGACAGATAGGGAAGGGTTATGTTGTACTGATCGGAATTTCCGACAGCGATACAGAGGCTGTCGCTGATAAGATGATAAGAAAGATGACCGGGCTCCGGATATTTGCAGATGAAAACGGCAAGACGAATCTTTCATTAGCGGATGTGAAAGGGAGTCTCCTTCTTGTATCACAGTTTACCCTCTATGCGAATTGTAAAAAAGGGAACCGCCCCAGCTTTATCGAGGCGGGAGCACCTGATAAAGCGGAAGCGCTGTATGAGTATATTATCCGGGAGTGCAGAAAAACTGTCCCGGATGTACAGACCGGCCGGTTTGGAGCGGAGATGGAGGTCGGTCTGGTCAATGACGGCCCGTTTACCATTCTGCTGGACTCTGAGACATTATAGATCCGGATCCGAGGAGATATTGCAGACAGACGGGGAAAGAACAAAGCGGCGCGTTATCTGCTGTCAAACATCGGCCATTCGGTCAGTGTATACCGGCTGCGGTACTGTTTGGGCGTCATGCCATAGGTTTTTCGGAATAATTTGTGGAAATGACTGGAATTTTCATAGCCTACTTCTGAGATGATCGTTTCCACGGACTCCGTTGTCTCTGTAAGAAGATGGGCTGCCTGGAGCAGACGCCGCCTCTGGAGATACTGGCTGAAAGTATACGGAGAGTATTTCTTCATGAGGCGGCTGATATAATAGTCCGGCTGCCTGCAGTTTTTGCAGAACGCGGCAAGAGTCGCTGTCTTATAGTGCGTTTCTATGTAATTAAGAGCTTCCAGTACGAGCTGCTGTTCGTAAGAAGACGGAGCTCCCACGGTGATCATGTATGTGCGCTCAGAAAGAGCAAGAAGCAGGACTCCCATCGTTGCCTGAAGGAGCTGCCGGCTGTTCCTTCTGCGATGCAGAAGGATGCGGATCATATTCTCCAGCAGGTTTTTTGCTTCCGGCATATCCTGAATGTGGAAGTGAAGAAAAGGGCATTCGGACGGCTTTTGTTCAGCTGCCTGCTCAATGAACCTTCTGAGTACCGTATCCTCCCGCAGCATACTGAGAGGATACTGGAGAAATTCGGGCAGTATGACAAAGCGTATGGCGATGTCGCGGTAACCGGCGGAATTAACGGAATGCGACGTGCCCTGAGGCAGAAACAGAAGTTCATCCTCAGCGAGAGTGATCTCAGTCGTTTTGTTGATCACATGGGTTGTGGAACCGCTGCCCATATAAACAATCTCCATGTAATTATGAGTATGGTCCGGCAAGGGAACAAAACGGGGCTGTTTCATGATGTCGATCATGGTCATCGGTTTCATTACGACATCAGAGTCAATGACAGTACTGCCTTCGGCTTTTGTAAAGTAGGAAAGAACGGGACGGTTATTCTTGATAATTTCCTGTTCCTGTTCAGTCATGTTTTCCAGGTACTCTAAAAGTTCTTTATCCACGGTCACTCATCCTCTCATCTGTGTGGATATTCAGATCATAAACAGGTCTTAACACAACTATAACACATCTGCTGCAAATTTCGTCCTGATTTTTGCCAGAAAGGACAGATTTTAACAATTTCTTCACTTTAACTACAAAAAAAGGCAGAAATTTTACAATGTCCGTTCTAATAATTTTTTTTGTTGAATATTAGAATATAGGCAGAAAGAGAGGAGAGATTACAGATGATAAAAGTCCCGGTAAATTTTAAGCAGACTGACGAAGTTCTGGATTTTGTGAGACTGGTCAATCAGTATCCCTTCCAGATGGATCTTGTGAGCGGAAAACATGTCGTTGACGCAAAGTCCCTGATGGGAACACTTGCGATCAGCAGGGCGGACGGTCTTTCGCTGATGATCCATACATCGCCTTCGCAGTCAACGGAAAAATTGTTGATGGAAATGAACAATTTCACACAGCCCTCACTAAATTAAAATAATACATAAGCGGGATCCGGGAGAAATTCACATGTATTGTGGTATATCTCCCGGTCTTTGCAATAAAAAAAATTGCTGTTCCGGCAGACCATCCGTCTGCTTTTTCAGCAATTCTTTTAAATTAAAAAGCTGTCTAGGGGACTTGAACCCCCGACCTCCGCCTTACCAAGGCGACGCGCTACCGACTGCGCCAAGACAGCCTGCGGTATGCTGCTTCATACGCAATGACTAATATACACCAGTCGAAGCAGGATTGTCAAGAAAAAAATGCAATGATTTCTGTCATTTCAGGTATGCCTGCTGAGGCTGTGATATACTGTATGAAACACAGTGGTGCTTCCCGAGGCAGGCGGGAGGAAAAAGCTATGAAAATAGGAATGGAGGAACTGGAAGACTTACGAGAAGAACTGGAACGGTTACTGGAGTTTATCAGAGGAATGGAGAAAGGGGAACTGCCGTATTTTTATCGGTATTTTCTTACTATGAAATTAAATATCGAGATGTTTTTCTGTATCGGGTGTGATGATATTGCCGATTTTTTTCCTGTGCTCGAACGAGATTGGAATGCTTCCCATACAATGTTTATCGGTGTTCAGGATTATGATCTGAGGAAAGAACATCCCGAGGCTGATCCCATGCTGTGCCTGTATTTCGCACGGCTGGTGGCTGAGGTGGGAAAGTATTTTGAGAGGGGAAAAGCCGAATTTGCATGAGAGCAGACCGATAAATCCGGTCTGCTCTCTGTTGATGCACTTTAGTGCCTGTATTTTTTCTGTTATCTGAGCGCCTTCTTTTTCCGGCTGACCATGAATACCATGAGCAGGAATGCGATGCCGATGACCATCCACACAGAAAATACAGCGGTCCCCTGGGGGCTGAATTTGTCGTAATAGCCTTTCAGATAGATGATGACAACGATCCAGGGCAGCACATAGGTCATGTATCCACGGATGAACTGTGGAAATTTTAAACCGTTTCCGGAATTGGCTTCACGGATAAAATTGTCCCATCCCCAACCGTTTTTATGCGTACAGAACATAAGATAGATCACGGACCCGAGCGGCAGGATATTGTTGGATACAAGGAAGTCCTCCAGATCCATGATCGTGGAGCCGCTTCCCAGGGGCTGAAGACCGGCAAGGACATTGAAGCCCAGGATGCAGGGGATGCTGAATACGATAATGATCACGATATTGATCCCTACAGATTTCCTGCGGCTGAATCCGAACAGGTCCATTCCGAAGGAAACGATATTTTCAAACACGCCTACGATCGTTGAAAGGGCGGCGAAGAACAGGAACAGGAAAAACAGCGCTCCCCAGAAGCGCCCGCCGGGCATCTGTGTAAAAATGTTCGGCAGAGTGATGAACACCAGACCGGGACCGGCTCCGGGTTCTACGTCAAATGCAAAACATGCGGGGAATACGATCAGCCCGGCTGTGAGCGCGACAAATGTGTCCAGCAGCACAATGCTTAAGGATTCGCCCATGAGAGAGCGGGATTTGTCCAGATAGCTTCCGAAGATCGCCATTCCGCCCATTCCGATGCTGAGCGTAAAGAAAGACTGGCTCATAGCGCCGAAGATCACATTTCCGATCCCTGCTTCTTTTACACGGTCAAAATTTGGTATGAGGTAGAACTCAAGACCTTCAGAGGCCCCGGTGAGAGTGATGGAGCGGACTGCCAGTATGACCATGATCGCCAGCAGGCAGAGCATGGTCGCTTTCATGATCTTTTCCACCCCTTTCTGGAGACCGATGCTGCAGATCCAGAAGGAGAGCAGGATGACCAGTGTAGTCCAGAACATGAGCGTTCCCGGAGACTGAAGCATAGAATTATATTTGTCTGTGACTGCTTCAGTGCTGAGCCCGGTGAATTCTCCTTTTACCATGCGGAAGCAGTAGTAGAGCATCCATCCGCCGACCATTGAGTAAAACATGACAAGCAGGTAGTTGCCGGCAATGGCAAACCAGCGTGTATAATGCCACCGTGACCCCTCCGGCTCAAGCACATTGTAGGATGTGGCAATACTCTTCTGGCTTGCCCTTCCTACACTGAACTCGCAAACAATGATAGGCATCCCCAGGATTACCAGAAACAGTAAGTAGATGAGGATAAAAGCAGCGCCCCCGTATTGGCCTGCCATGTACGGAAATTTCCATACATTTCCAAGCCCGATGGCACATCCCGCGGATACAAGGATAAATCCAAGGCGGGAACCGAATTTTTCTCTTTTCATATTTTCATTTGTTTCCTTTCTGTAATTCTTTTGAGAGTATAGCATGGAACAGGCGGGATGGAAAGTAAAAAGTGCGGGTTAACCGCCTCTTGTGGTCATTTGTATTTTATGGTAAGATAATCTCCATGAAGTTTTTGCGTTATCAGAGGAGGATATAATGGAAAACGAAGCTGTTTCAAAGAATTTTATCGAGCAGGAGATCGACAAGGATCTGGCAGAAGGTGTATATGATCATGTCTGCACCCGATTCCCGCCTGAGCCGAACGGATATCTCCATATCGGACATGCCAAGTCTATCCTTTTAAATTACGGGCTTGCCCAGGAATACGGCGGGACCTTTCATATGAGATTTGACGATACAAATCCCACAAAAGAGAAAATGGAGTTCGTGGATTCCATTAAAGAGGATATCAAATGGCTGGGAGCGGACTGGGGCGGCCATCTGTATTTTGCTTCCGATTATTTTGACCAGATGTATGAGTGTGCGGTCAAACTTATCAAAAAGGGAAAGGCTTTTGTCTGCGACCTGACACCGGAACAGATGAGAGAGTACCGCGGCACGCTGAAAGAGCCGGGGAAGGAAAGTCCGTACAGGAATCGTTCTGTAGAGGAAAATCTGAAGCTCTTTGAGGAAATGCGCGAAGGAAAGTACAAGGACGGAGAGAAAGTACTCCGCGCGAAGATCGATATGGCTTCACCGAATATCAATATGAGAGATCCGATCATTTACCGGGTAGCGCACATGACCCATCACAATACAGGGGACAAGTGGTGCATCTATCCGATGTATGATTTCGCTCATCCGATCGAGGATGCGATCGAAGGGATCACACATTCTATCTGTACGCTGGAGTTTGAAGACCACAGACCTCTCTATGACTGGGTGGTGCGCGAGTGTGAGTTCGAAAATCCGCCGAGACAGATCGAGTTTGCAAAGCTGTACCTGACTAATGTGGTGACCGGAAAGAGATATATCAAAAAGCTGGTAGAAGACGGTATTGTAGACGGCTGGGATGACCCGAGGCTTGTGTCTATTGCTGCGCTCAGACGCCGCGGGTTCACGCCGGAGTCCATCAAAATGTTTATCGATATGTGCGGAGTCTCCAAGGCACAGAGCTCTGTGGATTACGCGATGCTTGAGTACTGCATCAGGGAAGACCTGAAGATGAAAAAGCCGCGTATGATGGCTGTCCTTGATCCGATCAAGCTCGTGATCGATAATTACCCGGAGGATCAGGTTGAGTATCTTGACGTGGCAAATAATCTGGAAAATGAGGAACTCGGTTCCAGAAAAGTTCCGTTCGGGCGCGAGCTTTATATTGAGAGAGAAGATTTCATGGAGGAGCCCCCGAAAAAGTATTTCCGGCTTTTCCCGGGCAATGAGGTGCGGCTGATGCATGCGTATTTCGTGAAATGCGAAAGCTTTGTCAAAGATGAGAACGGCAATGTGACTGAAGTACACTGTACCTATGACCCTGAGACAAAGGCGGGAAGCGGTTTTACCGGAAGGAAGGTAAAGGGTACGATCCACTGGGTTCCTGCCGCTTACGCCCAGAAGGCGGAGGTGAGGCTGTATGAAAACCTGATCGATGAGGAGAAGGGAGTCTATAATAAGGAAGACGGTTCTCTGAACTTAAATCCGAATTCTCTGAAAGTGATCAGGGATGCTTATGTGGAGCCCAGTTTTGAGGGAGCGGGGGCATACGACAGTTTCCAGTTTGTGCGCAACGGTTATTTCTGTATTGACGCCCATGACTCTGCGCCGGAGCATCTGGTATTTAACCGGATTGTTTCGTTGAAGAGCTCCTTTAAGCTTCCGAAGTAAAATATGTTATGAATGAGTTGACGATCAGTTTAAAACAGGGGGATAAGATCCCCCTGTATGAGCAGATTTATTCTTATATAAAAGAAGAAATCCAGAAGGGAGCCATCCCAAGCGGGGAAAAGCTCCCTTCTACGCGTGCACTCTGCCGCCATCTGGATGTGAGCAGGAGCACCGTGGAACTGGCATACGAGCAGCTGCTCTCGGAAGGATATATCGAAGCGCAGCCTTACAGGGGATATTTTGTATCTGAGATCGAAGGACTGTATCAGTTTGGCAGGGTGAGCGGGGCAGAGACAAAGCAGGAGAGAACGGAAGAAAAGAAGTATAAGTATGATTTTACTCCAAACGGGGTGGATCTGAAAAGCTTTCCCTATAATGCGTGGAGAAAGCTCTCCCGCGAGTGCCTGACAGACGATCGGGCAGAGCTGTTCCGGCTCGGATGTCCCCAGGGCGAGTACGGGCTGAGAAATGCGATCAGCAGTTACCTCCACCAGGCAAGAGGAGTGAACTGTACGCCGGACCAGATCATAGTGGGAGCGGGAAACGACTATCTTCTTATGCTTCTCTGCGCGGTGCTGGGGAACCGGCACCGGGTCGCCCTGGAGAATCCAACCTACCGCCAGGCATACCGGCTTTTTGAAAACCTGTCCTATGAAGTGTGTACTGTGGATATGGACAGCAGAGGCATGCGCGTTGACGGGCTGGAAAAGTCCGGAGCGGACATTGCCTTTGTCATGCCGTCCCACCAGTATCCGCTGGGCACGGTCATGCCTATCCGCCGGAGGATGGAGCTGCTAAGATGGGCGGAAGGCGGAAGTGACAGATATATCATTGAGGATGATTATGACAGTGAGTTCCGCTATAAGGGAAAACCCATCCCTGCGCTCCAGGGATTTGACGGGAACGGGAAGGTGATCTATATCGGTACGTTTTCCAAGTCAATCGCCCCTGCGATCCGCATGAGCTATATGGTGCTTCCGGAACCGGTGTGTGTAATGTACCGGCAGAGATGCGGGTTTATCAGTTCGACTGTGTCAAAGGTGGATCAGCTGATCCTTCAGAAATTTATTGAAGACGGATACTATGAACGGCATCTGAATAAGACTAGGGCGCTGTACCGGAGCCGCCATGATACGCTGCTGTCCGCTCTCAGAGAGATGAATCCGGCTGTTCGTATTTCGGGGGAGAATGCGGGGGTCCATCTGCTGCTTCATTTCCGGGACGGAAGGAGCGAGCGGGAACTGATCGGAAAAGCGGCTGAGAAGGGCGTGAAGGTATACGGACTGTCGGAATACTATGTGGATGGGAAGGAAAATGCAGGGGAGACAGTCATTCTGCTGGGATATGCCAATATGAATGAAGAAAAGATATGGGAAGCTGTAAAGCTTCTGGGCGAGGCTTGGAAGACCGAATGAAGTCTTTTTACAGGGATTTAGGGATATTCACCATGGAGGAGCCTTGCTTTTTCGCATATCTGATCTGCAGCAGGATTCCTGCTGCTATTGACAGCAGAACGACTAGCAGCCATATAAAAGCGCCATGATGGTTCGAGAGATGATGTATCATTTCAGCTGACATTGTGTCTGTGATCTTTGCTGACCGGACCGCATATATATAGTCGCCCAGATATTGACCGATTATCACGCCGGCTATATTCCCTGCTGTAATGCTGTAAGCTGCAAAGGTTTTTTTTAATATAACGAGAAGAATGGCTATGATCCATAAATATAAGTAGTTGTTATCGGCTGTCCAGATGAATAAGTAGAATGTGAACACTGTATATGAAAGATAATACAACGTATAAAAAGCTGTAAGAATTATAAAACAGTGTATCAGTGAGGTCAATATCCTTTGCATACCCTTCCGCTCCTTTCCCTCATCATTCATTAAAGAGAAGTGGTTAAAAAGAGAGACTGTCCGGGCAAATATATGGTTTGCCGCGAGACAGTCTCCTGTACATTTATATTACTGCCGCTTAATCCTCTTTTGGCTCTTCCAAATTTTTTTCTTCTGGCGTATTGTCTGTTTTTTCTGGACTTTCCGGTCCGCCTTCTGTACCATCCTGTTCTTTTGTGCTTTCAGGATCTTTGCTGAGGGAAACATATTCCCTTTCAGTTGCAGGCTTTAAGTCTGCGTCAAGGTCAAAATCCTCTTCCTCTGTGTGGTCAGACGCATTTTCTTCCGGGCTGTCGGAATTGTTCTTGCAGAAATATGCAACGGCAAGCCCGATCGCTGTTCCGATGACGGCGAAGATACTAAACCATTTGATCACCTTTTTCAATGTAATGTCTCCTTTCCCTCTGTCTGCCGCATATTCCGCGGCATGACGATGCACCTTTGAGGTGTTTTTCTGTAAGAAGATGTGCTCTGCATACTGTAAAGAGAACATCCCGAATCTGGTTCCTATTCTAATACTTTTCCCGTTTAATTACAATACCAACACAAAAAACAGGAAATAATATTTTACAGAAAGAAAAAAGTATAGTATAATTCTAACGGCGGTCAATGATAAGCACCGCTGATAAATATTTACAAGCACGATACGCAGGAGGAATGAAGATGGTAAAAGCAGTAGTTGGTGCAAACTGGGGCGATGAAGGCAAGGGCAAGATCACAGATATGCTCGGGAAAGAGTCAGATATCATCGTCCGTTTTCAGGGCGGGGCGAACGCAGGTCATACGATCGTGAATGATTATGGCAAATTTGCGCTGCACACACTGCCGTCCGGCGTGTTCTATGAACATACAACAAGTATTATCGGAAATGGCGTGGCACTGGATGTCCCGAAACTTTTCGGAGAGATCAAGTCTATCGTGGACCGCGGTGTTCCGATGCCGAAGATTCTTGTGTCTGACAGGGCGCAGATGGTGATGTCTTATCATAAGAATTTCGATGCTTATGAGGAAGAGCGCCTGGGCGGGAAGTCTTTCGGCTCAACAAAGTCGGGCATAGCACCTTTCTACTCAGATAAATATGCAAAGATCGGCTTTCAGGTAAGCGAGCTCTTTGACGATGAGCTGCTCCGGGAGAAAGTAGTGCGCGTGGCGGAGCAGAAGAATGTGCTTCTTGAGCATCTTTATCACAAGCCGCTGATCGATCCTGAGGAATTATATAAAGAACTGATGGGATATAAAGAGATGGTAGAGCCTTATGTATGCGATGTGTCCCTCTACCTGCACAATGCGCTCAAAGAAGGTAAAAATATCCTTCTGGAAGGGCAGCTTGGTTCCCTGAAGGATCCTGACCACGGGATTTATCCTATGGTTACTTCTTCATCGACCCTTGCAGGTTATGGCGCGATCGGAGCGGGCATCCCTCCGTATGAGATCAAGCAGATCATTACAGTGTGCAAGGCGTATTCCAGCGCAGTCGGCGCCGGAGCATTTGTCAGCGAGATCTTCGGAGACGAGGCGGACGAGCTGAGAAGACGAGGCGGGGACGGCGGAGAGTACGGAGCTACGACCGGACGTCCGAGACGTGTGGGCTGGTTTGACTGTGTGGCTTCCAAATACGGATGCAGGATGCAGGGGACAACGGATGTCGCGTTCACTGTACTTGACGTGCTGGGGTATCTTGATGAAATCCCGGTCTGCGTGGGATATGAGATCAACGGTGAGGTTACGACAGACTTCCCGGTGACACATCTCCTTGAGAAGGCAAAGCCGGTGCTCAAGACGCTTCCGGGCTGGAAGTGTGATATCCGCGGTATTAGGAAATACGAGGATCTTCCGGAAAACTGCCGGAATTATATCGAGTTTATCGAAAAAGAAGTGGGTTATCCGTTCACGATGATCAGCAATGGACCGGGAAGAGATGATATTATTTACCGCAATAAATAATAATCAATAACCGGGAAATGCATCAAAAAATTTAATAAAGACAATGAAGAACAGGGAAACTGTTTCGGAAAATATCCGGTATTCTGCAGACCGGGTTTTTCCGGCCGGTTTCTCTTTTTTTTTATTTTTATCAGTGTTTCTTTATGAATCGGTCAATATATGTACACATTTAAGGAATATGCTTACAGAGAAAAGAAAAAGACATATTTTCTTTTTAAGATTCATATAATATAAAGCTGGGATAATGCCGGCATATGGGAAAAGAGAGATTTTTCCTGCCGGAAAGAGAAGGAAGGAGGTATTTCTATGCGTCAGGACAGCAGGAAAACAACAGCAAACATGATAACCATGGAAGAATACCTGAAAAAGAGACAAGCGATAAAGAAACAGGAAGATACGGGGAGGACAGACCGCTCCCGCGGAGCGGATGCCCTCAGGCTGGCAGAGTTGTTATACGTGTGAGTCCGTGTCAGGATCATCACCGGAAACTCCGTCAGAACCGCTGCCCTTTAAGAGGCGGGCGACGAGTATATATGCGTACAAAAGAACCGGGATGAGGATGGTCGCCGCCACGGAGGCTCTGAAAAGCCCGGTAGAAGCAGGCGAGCCCGTCAGGGCGAAGATGAGAGTGCACGCATACATGCAGACAAGTAATATGGCACCGATCAGGGCGAGGATACGTTTTGCTTTTTTCATGATGATCAAATCCTTTCTCTACCGTACAGTATACCGAAAAATTTAGTTTACGGCAAACAGAAATTGGTATATAATAGTCACCGATGGATTTTAAGATAAAGGAGCAGTATACGATGAGCGAAAAAAGTTTATTAGACCAGTGGCGCGGCATGGCGTATGACAGAAGCCTGTCAAAGGATCAGCTGGAGAAATTCTGGGGGAAATATTTTACGATCGAAAGGGAAATCTATGAGAAGCTTCTTGAGGATCCCGATACAGAGGTAAAAGGCACGGTAAAAGAGCTGGCCGAGAAATACGGGCAGGATGTCATGACCATGGTCGGTTTCCTTGACGGTATCAATGAGAGTCTGAAAGCAGAAAATCCGATCGAGACAATGACAGAGGACACAGAGGTGAGCCTTGCGTTTGATAAGGAAAAGCTGTATAAGAATATGGTCGATGCAAAGGCTGACTGGCTTTACGAGCTTCCTCAGTGGGAAAAGATCTTTGACGAGGAGACAAGAAAGCGGCTTTATCGTGAGCAGAAAGCGTCCGGTACTGTCCGCAAACCGAAGAAGATCGGAAGGAATGATCCGTGTCCGTGCGGAAGCGGCAAAAAGTATAAAAAATGCTGCGGAAGAAATGCATAAATGAGATACTATTTTCTGATCATGGGCTGTCTGAGTATTTTTTACTATCTGATACTCGTATTCTATTCACGCAGGCTGAGATCGACTTTTGCAGCCTTCTGGCTGCTGAGCGGCGGCGTACATCTGTTGTTCGGATGTGCGCCGTTCCCTGTATATGTATATAAGGTCCTTGGATGGATTTGCCTGGTGTGCTGGATTGTTTTTCTTTTTATAGAATTTAAAATTGTTCGGAAAATGCATGCACAATGCGATGAAGAATCGGATTGGATCATCGTGCTGGGAGCTCAGGTGCGCGGAAGGTATATTACTAATTCACTCAAGCTCCGTCTGGATGAGGCACTGACTTATGCACGTAAGTTCCCGGGAGTGAAGGTGATTGTTTCCGGCGGGCAGGGACCAGGCGAAGCGGTCTCGGAGGCAGAGGCAATGGCTGAGTATCTGATTGAAAACGGGATACCCTGCAGCCGGATATTTAAAGAAGGCAAGTCCACCTCTACGCGGGAAAATTTCAGATTCAGCCGGAAATATGCTGATGCACAACATGATAAGGTGGGGATCGTGACAAATGATTTCCATATTTATCGTGCTTCTCTGATCGCACGGCAGGAAGGTTATCAAAAGATTTATTTGATACCTGCAGATTCAAATCCGGTATTTCAGCTCAATTATCTGGTAAGAGAGTTCTTCGGAGTGATACAAGTTCTTTTGTCTGATAAACGTCAATAATATTTAAAGAATAGTTCGATAATATTTTCTGAACATACGGGGCATAATAATTGCGGATCAGGCGGGCTGAGGAAGCACTGCTTCTTGAACGCGTTAAATCCTAAGTGGTAAAAAGAGGAGGTTTTGTTATGCCAGAGTTAAAATGTACCGTACAGACATGTGTACACAATGACCAGTACCTGTGCAGACTGGATAAGATCCAGGTCGGCGGGGACAATGCGAAAAATCCGCAGGAGACATGCTGTGACAGTTTCCAGGAGCGCACGGAGGGAAGTTATACAAATTCTATGTCAGAGGCTTCTGACCGTTCTCATGTCGACTGCAAGGCAGTGAACTGTATGTATAATGAAAACTGTGCCTGTCATGCAGGAAAGATCAGCGTAGAGGGCGGAAACGCAAGACAGGCTGACGGGACGGAATGCGCAACATTCCAGTGCCATTGCGGCTGACGGGAAAGAATAAATTTTAAACCTGACAGATCCACGGGACAGATTTGAAATCCTGTGGATCTTTTTATGCTGCAGCGCCCCTTTGATTTACGCTTTCCGATATTGCATGAAAAACCGGAAAGGGGTATAATCAATCTATCTGCATTCCTGAGAGAAATCAGGGTATGAGGAAGACCGGAAAGGAAAGATGCGGATGTCAGAAGAAGAAAAGCGTAAGAAAAGGGATACAGACAAGAATCAGGATAAATCTGGGGATAACTGGAAAAAGAAAGAGCATGCGTACAGGAAAGGATATTACATAAATCAGCCTGTATTTGGAAGAGACCGCACATCATGGATAAAACAGCAGTTTGGAAAGAGTGTGGCGATCTTCCTGGCGGCTGTCGCGTGCATTTTTCTTTATTTTCTTCTTTTAAGAGTGGATGAGGTGTCAGGGATCGCGGGGAAGATCGTTTCAGTATCAAAACCGATCATATACGGACTTGCCATTGCTTATCTGCTGAATCCGATAGTAAAGGCAGTGGACCGGCGGATGCTTCCGTTTCTGGAGAGTAGATTTCCAAAGCTGAAGAAAAAACAGCAGCTGTCAAGATCTGTTGGAATCTTTATTTCTATTGTGTTTCTTGTTGCTGTGGTCGTAGCACTGCTTAACATGATGCTTCCTGAACTTTACAGAAGTATCCGTGATATGATCATGAATGTTCCGAGCCGGATGGAACAGTTTGCGGAATCTTTCAGCACATTGAACACCGATGATACAACGCTTAACCGGATTCTGGCAGTCACAATGACGGAGATGGCGGATTTCCTCCAGAACTGGATGCGCACGGATCTTCTGACGAGAGTGAACGATCTGATGTCCGGTCTGACGGCTGGCGTGATCAATGTCCTGACTGAGTTTATGAATATCATTATCGGGCTGATCGTATCCGCTTATGTGCTGTTCAGCAAGGAAAAGTTTTCCAGGCAGTGCAAAAAGCTGACGTACGCAGTTTTTAAGCCGTCCAGCGCAAATATGATCCTGCACCTGACGATAAAGAGCAATGAGATATTCGGCGGGTTCATCATCGGTAAGATTATCGATTCCGCGATCATCGGAGTGTTGTGCTTTATCGGGCTGTCTGTTTTGAATATGCCCTATGCAATGCTGGTCAGCGTAGTAGTGGGAGTGACGAATGTAATCCCGTTTTTCGGACCGTATATCGGTGCGATACCGAGTGCTGTGCTCATTCTTCTGACAGATCCGAGAATGGGAATTTATTTTATCATCTTCATCATCGCGCTGCAGCAGTTTGACGGGAATGTGCTCGGTCCGAAGATACTGGGGGACACGACCGGATTATCTGCGTTCTGGGTGGTGTTTTCTATCCTGATAGCCGGCGGGCTGTTCGGGGTTCCCGGAATGATACTGGGCGTGCCGTCTTTTGCGGTGATCTATTATATTACGGGTATGCTTGTGGACAATAAACTGAAAAAGAGAAAACTTCCTACGGACACAGACTCCTACGATGAATACAGTTATGTGGAAACAGACGGAACCTTTGTCCATGCGGAGAAAAATATATTAAAAGAAGAGGGGGAAATGAACCATGCCGATTCGAGTACAGAATGATCTTCCGGTAAAAGAGATACTGGAGCAGGAAAATATATTTGTGATGGATGAGTACCGCGCCGCCCATCAGGATATCCGTCCTTTGAGCATCGGGCTTTTGAACCTGATGCCGCTCAAAGAGGATACGGAGCTCCAGATCCTGAGGTCGCTTTCCAACACCCCGATCCAGGTGGACGTAACCTTTGTGCGGATGACAAGCCATGTATCTAAAAATACATCGACCAGTCATATTTATAAATTTTATGAGCCTTTTGAGAGCATCAGGGATAAAAGGTTTGACGGATTCATCATCACCGGGGCGCCTGTGGAGCAGATGCCCTTTGAGGAAGTAGACTACTGGGAAGAGTTAAAAAAGATCATGGAGTGGACGAAGACAAACGTTACATCAACGCTTCATCTCTGCTGGGGAGCTCAGGCGGGGATTTATTATCACTATGGGATCAATAAGGTGCCGCTTCCGAAGAAACTTTCCGGCGTGTACCGGCATCGTGTGAGAAACCGGAAGATACCTTTGGTGAGAGGGTTTGATGATGTGTTCATGGCGCCCCATTCCCGGCATACGGAAGTCCCGCAGGATCTTCTGGAAGCGGACGAGCGGATCACAGTCCTGGCAGATTCCCGGCAGGCAGGCGTGTTCCTGTGCATGGCGGAAGAAGGACGGCAGATCTTTGTGATGGGACATCCGGAATATGACCGTATGACACTGGATTCTGAATATAAAAGAGATATGGGGAGAGGATTAAATCCACAGATACCGGAGAATTATTACCCGGATGATGATCCGGAGAATAAGCCGGTTCTCACTTGGAGATCCCATGCCAATAACCTGTATACAAACTGGGTCAATTATTATGTATACCAGGAGACGCCGTATGACCTCTACGGGGAAAATAAAAAATGACGGCAGCCGCGCAGGGCAGAATAATAAGTAAAGTACAGAACAGGAGGAAACACAAGTGGACAGCAGTCATTTTTCAACTTTAATCAATAATTTTAAGCCGGGGATATTCAGCGCTTTGAATGAAAAGAAAGAAGAATTGCTCCGCAAAGGCAGAAAAGTATATAATCTTTCGGTGGGAACGCCTGACTTTCAGCCGGCGCCTCATGTGATAAAAGCAATGCAGGATGCCTGCGGGAAGCCGGAAAATTATAAGTATTCCCTTGCAGACCTGCCGGAGCTTTTGGAAGCGGTAAAGTATCGTTATGAGAAGCGTTTTGGAGTACATATTGAGACGGATGAGGTCATGTCAGTCTATGGCTCCCAGGAGGCGATGGCGCATATCGGCATGGTATTCTGCGACCCGGGCGATGTGATACTCGTACCGGATCCGGGATATCCTATGTTTGAGATGAGCGGGATCATGGCAAGGGCAGATGTGCAGTATTACACGATAGAAGAAAAGAACGGCTATCTGCCGGATCTGGACAGCATCCCTGCGGATACGCTGAATAAGACAAAATATATGATGGTGTCTTATCCGCTGAATCCGGTCTGTGTCTGCGCGCCGGATGAGTTTTATGAAAAGCTGATCTCGTTTGCAAAAAAGAATGACATTATTATTGTCCATGACAATGCTTATTCAGACATTACTTTTACTGAAAAGCCGGGCCGGTCTTTCCTTTCATTTGAAGGGGCGAAGGATGTGGGAGTGGAGTTCTATTCCCTTTCCAAGTCCTATAATCTGACAGGGGCAAGAATATCCTTTGTAGTGGGGAATAAAGACATCATCAGCCGGTTCCGTCTGCTGCGCTCCCAGATTGACTATGGGATATTTTATCCAGTGCAGTATGCGGCGATTGCGGCTCTGACAGGTCCGGATGATTTTATTGAGGAGCAGAGAGGACAATATGCGGCGCGCAATAAAGCTTTATGCGGCGGACTTCGGAAGATTGGCTGGAACGTGCCGGACAGCCAGGGAACTATGTTCGTGTGGGCAAAGATTCCGTCCCGATATGAGTCGTCGGCAGATTTCTGTATGGAACTGATGGAGAAGACAGGGGTGATCGTGACACCGGGCAGCGCTTTCGGAAAAGGCGGCGAAGGATATGTGCGGATGGCTCTTGTAGCAGATGAGGAGACGATCGGCGAGGTGGTCCGTGTAATAGATCAGTCCGGAATATTCAGAGGAGAAGAATAATGAAGAGAATAGCCAAATTTGAAAAAGTGAGTATAGAGCAGTTCAGAGAGGGATGGACAGATGCCTTCGGGGAGGTTGACGAGACTGAACTGCAGGAAATCTACGAGGCTGTCAGGCTGCCGAAGCGTGCCACGGCAGGAAGCGCGGGATATGATTTTTTTGCTCCCGCACGTATCAGCCTTGCCCCGGGAGAAACTGTGAAGATCCCAACCGGAATCAGGGTATGGATGGAGCCGGAGTGGGTGCTCAAATGTTACCCCAGGAGCGGGCTGGGGTTTAAGTTCCGGCTCCAGCTTAATAATACGGTCGGCATCATTGACAGTGATTACTATTATTCTGACAATGAAGGTCACATTTTCGCCAAGATCACCAATGACAGTAACGAGGGAAAGGCTTTAGAGGTTAAGGCGGGAGATGGATTTATGCAGGGGATCTTCGTGGAATATGGGATTACTCTGGACGATGATGTGACAGAGGTGAGAAACGGCGGCTTTGGAAGCACGACAAAGGAGTGAGCTTACAGAAATGTAAGTCATGCGTGGAAAAACGTAAGGAAATGTGATGGAAGAATACAGGCGGAACCGATATACTGTACTCAAGAAGCAAGAGAAAAAGCTGTTCCTGTTATGACAGCAGGACGGGAAAATACGAAAGGCAGGAATTATACGGTATGAAATGGATCAAGCGTCTGTGTTCTTTCATTTTTTTATGTATCCTGATCACCGGGGGTATCTTGACATATCAGGGGTACACTGATTACCGGGAAGCTATAGAAGCCAAGAGTGTAGAAGAAATGTCGGCTGAGATAGAATCCATAGACAATTATACAACTCTGGATGAACTGCCGCAGACCTATATTGATGCAGTGCTGTCAGTGGAGGATAAGCGGTTTTACAGCCATCCGGGAATCGACCCTATTGCGATCGGCAGGGCATTGGTAAATGATATCAAGGCAGGCGCGTATGTCGAAGGCGGCAGTACGATCACCCAGCAGCTTGCGAAAAATCAGTACTTTACACAGGATAAAAAGATCGTGCGGAAGATTGCGGAGATGTTTATGGCTTTTAAGATCGAGTCGGTTTTAGATAAGGATAAGATACTGGAATTGTATGTGAATTCTATCTTTTTCGGGAATAATTATTACTGTGTGGCAGACGCGTCCGAGGGATATTTCGGGAAACCGCCGTCGGAGATGGATTTTGACGAGTGCACTCTCCTTGCGGGCATCCCGAATGCACCGACCAACTATAATCCTGTGGCGAGCCCGGAACTTGCGCATCAAAGACAGGCGCAGGTGATAGAGAAAATGAAGAAGGCGGGCTATCTGGAGGACGACACAACAGCGGATTGAAAAGGAAATAAATAAGCAGGGAATAAACAAAAAAGAACGGGGCACTATAATCACCATAGAGAATCATGCTGACTTCCGGCAGACAAGGAGGAACAGATCCTATGGTAGAGAAGAATACAAAAAAACTCAGTGCTTCCTTTGAAGAAAATATAAGATATATGAATGAAATCCTTCCGGTAAAAGAAAGCTTTGACATCATCCGGAGGGAGATGGAAATCGGGGGAAAGGCATCCGTATTCTATTACATTGACGGATTCATCAAGGATGAGGCAATGTTGAAGATCATGGATTCCTTTCTCTCTGTGTCTGAAAAGGATATGCCGGGGGATGCGGAAGAGTTTATACAGAAAAATGTCCCCTATGTCGAGGTGGATATACTGGAAGATTTTGACCAGGTGATAAGAAATGTTCTTTCAGGCCCAGCGGTACTGTTTATTGACGGATATAAAGAATGTATCGCTATCGACTGCCGTACCTATCCTGCCCGGAGCGTAGATGAACCGGACAAGGACAGATCGCTGCGCGGTTCGCGGGACGGGTTTGTAGAGACGATCGTATTTAATACAGCGCTTATGCGGCGCAGAATCCGCGATCCTCATCTCGTGATGGAGATGACGGAAGCGGGACAGACATCGCGCACGGATATAGCGCTGTGCTATATGCAGGACAGAGTCGATCCTGAGCTTCTGAAAAATCTTAAGAACAGAATTGAAAGCCTTCAGATTGATGACCTGAGAATGAACCAGCAGAGTCTTGCCGAGGCGTTGTTTAAGAGAAAATGGTTTAATCCATTCCCCAAATTTAAGTTTACAGAGCGGCCGGATACCGCCGCTGCATGTCTCCTGGAAGGTAAGGTGGTGATCCTGGTAGATAACTCCCCCTCGGCGATGATCCTTCCTACCTCTATCCTCGATATGATCGAGGAGGCGAATGATTATTACTTCCCCACGGTCACGGCTGTCTATCTGAAAGTGACAAGAGGGCTGATCACAATTGCCACGGTCTTTTTTACGCCGCTGTATCTGCTTTTTATGCAGAACCAGGACTGGCTGCCCAAAGCATTTGAATTTGTAGCAGTGCGTGATACCGTGAATATTCCTCTGATCTTTCAGTTTCTTCTTCTGGAACTGTCGATCGACGGACTGAGGCTTGCCGCTATGAATACGCCGACAATGCTGAGCACACCTCTGAGTGTGATCGCCGGTATTGTTATGGGAGAATTTTCCGTTCAGTCAGGATGGTTTAACAGTGAGGTTATGCTGTACATGGCGTTTGTGGCGGTCGCCAATTATACCCAGCCGAATTTTGAACTTGGTTACGCGCTTAAATTTATGCGTCTTCTGCTCCTGGTCCTCACCGCGGTGTTTGACCTGTATGGATTTATCATCGGGTGTATTCTTGTGCTGTGTTTCCTGATCTTTAATAAAACATTGTCAGGACGCAGTTATCTGAATGTAAAGCTGAATTAACGTACAAATTTATACAAACTGGTTAATCTGTAAAAAAATTTTGCCTAATGCATAAAAAGATGGTATGATTAATAAGATGAGACGCCTGTACAGGCAGGTATTTATGCAGGAGGATACAGAGATGAGAGATTATGTAATCACAGTGAACAGTACAGTGGATCTGCCGAAAGAATGGCTGGAGGAGAGGCATGTTCCGGTTGTTCCGCTGAAATACACGATAGATGGGGAGACCTACACGGATATGGAAGGTCTCTCCGCAAAAGAATTTTTCGCAAAACTCCGAGAAGGCAAGATGTCCGTGACATCCCAGGTCAATCCTGAGGAGGCGGCGGATATGCTGGAACCATATGTGAAAGAAGGGAAGGACGTCCTCCATCTGGGATTTTCTTCAGGGCTGAGCGGCACGTTGAACAGTATGCGTATTGCGGGACAAATGCTTGAAGAGAAGTATCCGGAAGCGAAGGTTATTGTGATCGATACCTTGTGTGCCTGCCTGGGAGAGGGACTTCTTCTCCACAAAGCCCTTCAGGAGAAGGCAAAAGGAAAGACCATTGATGAAGTTGCTCAGTGGGTGGAAGAGAATAAGCTGCACATCTGCCATAATGTTACGGTAGATGATCTGAACCACCTTCACAGGGGAGGCCGTGTTTCGAAGACAACGGCAGTCCTGGGAACGCTTGTGCAGATCAAACCGATCATACATATGGACAATAACGGAAAGCTCCAGGTGATCGGAAAAGAAAGGGGAAGAAAAAAATCACTCAACAAGATCGTTGATATGGCAGTGGAGCAGTCAAAGGGCTGGGATAATGATATTATCATGATCACACATGGGGATTGTATTGAAGATGCAGAATATGTGGCAAAACTTGTCCGCGAGAAAATGGGTATTGACAATATATTGATCAACAATATCGGAACCGTAATTGGAAGCCATACAGGTCCGGGAGTGGCAGCGGTATTCTGTATGGGAAATAAGAGATAAATCTGGATTTGTGTATGAGGACAGGCAATCGATAGAACGTTCGAAAACCGCGGAGTATTTTAAGGCGTATTCGCGGCGGGCGGGGATATGGCTCAGATTACGGAACCGGAAGCTGAGCCATATCCCTGCCCGCCGCGAAAGGCACCCCAAATAGGTCCGCGGTATTACTTCAGTGTTTTCGTTCGATTTACTCAATCCAAAGCTCCCCGGCAAATCCAGATTTTCTGCATCGCCTTTGGCAGGATTCCTGCAAATTTATCGAAATAAAGCGTTAAAACTGTAAAATAATGAAATTTTTCGTTGACAATCATTCATATACCTTTTAAAATATACGGGTAGGCAAAGATGCCAGGAAGGCAGGAGCATCGGAGGTCCTGCCATATTTATTTTAGGAGGTAGATTAAGATGTCATACGTTGATGAAGTGATCGATCTGGTCGTAAAGAAAAACCCGGCAGAGCCGGAATTCCACCAGGCAGTAAAAGAAGTCCTTGAGTCTCTTCGTGTAGTTATCGAGGCAAATGAAGAGAAATTCCGTAAAGAAGCTCTTCTTGAAAGACTGACAGAGCCTGAGAGACAGTTTAAGTTCCGTGTTCCGTGGGTGGATGATAACGGACAGGTACATGTAAATACAGGGTACCGCGTACAGTTCAACAGCGCGATCGGACCGTACAAGGGAGGACTTCGCCTTCACCCGTCCGTAAACCTTGGTATCATCAAATTCCTTGGATTTGAGCAGATCTTTAAGAACTCTCTGACAGGTCTTCCGATCGGTGGAGGAAAAGGCGGTTCTGACTTTGATCCGAAGGGCAAATCTGACAGGGAAGTTATGGCATTCTGCCAGAGCTTTATGACAGAGCTCTGCAAATATATCGGCGCTGATACAGACGTGCCGGCAGGAGATATCGGAACAGGTGCCAGAGAGATCGGGTACATGTTCGGACAGTACAAGAGGATCCGCGGTCTCTATGAAGGAGTCCTGACCGGTAAGGGATTAAGCTATGGCGGTTCTCTCGTCCGTACAGAGGCAACAGGATACGGTCTGCTGTACCTGACACAGGAGATGCTGAAACTGAACGGACAGGATATCGCAGGCAAGACAGTTGCAGTGTCCGGTTCCGGTAATGTTGCAATCTATGCAACGGAGAAAGCGCAGCAGCTTGGCGCTAAGGTTGTGACTGTAAGTGATTCTAACGGCTGGGTTTACGATCCGGACGGAATTGATGTCGCAGCTCTCAAAGAGATTAAAGAGGTGAACCGTGCAAGACTGACAGAGTACAAGAAATACCGCCCGAATTCTGAGTACCATGAAGGAAGAGGAGTATGGTCAGTGAAGGTTGATATCGCTCTTCCGTGTGCAACACAGAACGAGCTTCACCTTGAAGATGCCAAGATGCTTGTTGAGAATGGATGCATGGCAGTAGCTGAAGGCGCCAACATGCCGACAACTATGGAAGCAACAGAGTATCTCCAGGAGCATGGCGTGCTGTTCGCACCAGGAAAGGCTGCAAATGCAGGCGGTGTTGCTACATCTGCGCTTGAGATGTCTCAGAACAGCGAGCGTCTGAGCTGGACATTCGAAGAAGTAGACGCAAAACTGCAGAACATCATGGTAAATATCTGTCACAATATGGCTGATGCAGCTGAAAAATACGGCTTCAAGGGCAACTATGTGGTAGGTGCAAACATTGCTGGATTTGAGAAAGTCGTAGAAGCGATGACAGCACAGGGAATCGTATAATCAAATCTGGATTTGTGTGTGAGGACGAGAGGCGGAAAAACGTCCGAAAACCGCGGAGTATTTTAAGGCATATTCGCGGCGGGCAGGGATATGGCTCTGGTTCCGGTTACGTAATCTGGGAAAAACATAAAAGGAATGGAATATGGCTAAAGACAATTGCAAAGCGGACGATTCGCTTACGCTCAGACATCCGCTTTGCAATTAACGCCACATCCCATTCCTTTATGACTTTCCGGCAGATTACTCCAAGCCATCGTCGCCATATCCCTGCCCGCCGCAAAAGGCACCCCAAATAGGTCCGCGGTATTACTTCGGTGTTTTCGTCCGCTTTACTCACTCCCGGGCTCCCCGGCAAATCCAGATTTTAGAACACAAACTGTACCAGAAGCATATAGCAGACGGTCCCTCCCGCGATGGAGAGCAGCATCTGCCGCTTCCACAAATGGAGAATGATCACAAGGACAATGGCGATAAGTTCCGGGAGTCCACGGCTGCCTGTAAAAATACTTACATTTTTCAGGCAGTATATGATAAGCAGTCCGAACACTGCGGAGGGCAGTACCCTGCCCAGATACTGAACATATTTAGGAGTGGGACGTCCTGCCGGAAATATGAGAAATGGCAGAAAACGTGTGAGCATAGTGGCAAGGATTACCATTGCAACGGTTATGATCTGCTGTGAGATAGTCATGGCTGTCCACCGCCTTTCTCTGTTTCTTTCGTAATATCTGTGGATGAGGAAATCCGCGCTTCAAGGGGCCTGCGGATCATAGTCAGGAGTATCAGGATTGCCAGCATAGCCGGTATGATGAAATTGTCAGCCCCGAATGCGATAAGGCAGATCAGGGAAAGCGTAAGTCCGAGAAGGGAACTTGCGTGATTTTTCTCTTTCAGCCACTGTTCGAGGAAGATCACTACGAACATGGCTGTCATCACAAAGTCAAGCCCCTCTGTATCAAAATGGATCAGCGAGCCGAAGATTCCGCCCAGTGTGGAACCTGAAAACCAGTAAAAATGGTTAAGCGCGGTCACAAAGAACATGAACCATCCTCTGTCAACATCTTTCGGGATGATGGAGGTGTAATTAATGGAAAAGCTCTCATCGCACATGCCGAAGATGAGATAAAAGGAACGCCATCCGTATCCCCTGTACTTTTCCAGCATGGAGATGCCATAGAAGAGATGGCGGGCGTTGATCATCAGCGCCATGGCAAATGCCTGGAGAGGATTAAATGCCCCGAGCAGCAGGTTTACTGTTACAAATTCTATGCTTCCGGCAAAGATCGTAATACTCATGAGCATCGGATAAATAAAGGAAAAGCCGGATACATTCATATAGATCCCGTATGTCAGCCCCAGGAACCAGAAACCTGCGAAGATGGGGATTGTATGGGGAAAAGCCGCCCGGAAGGCACGGCGGATCTCTCTGTGCCTGCGGATCTTTACATGTTGTTCTGTCATAAATAGCTCCGTTCTGTGCCGCCTGTATCGGCGGCATCTTTATTTCTTTCGTATGTTCAGCCGGCATACTTAATTATGATACCATTTAGGAAAATGGAATTCAATGATGTATTCTGGCTGTTAAATGTAGTAAAATGAGAAATAGAGGTTGAGGTACAGGAGGATGGAGAACTTTGGATTTTGACAGTGCAAAACGGGTTTTTGAAGAGTATCTGGATGGCTATGACAGAGAGAATGACAAGGTGAGGCTGAAGATCGTACATACATATGGAGTTGCAGCTCAGAGCACGGCGATCGCTGAGCGCATGAGGCTTTCCGCGGAGGACAGGGAGCTGGCTCAAATTATTGCTCTGCTCCATGATATCGGACGGTTTGAACAGCTCAGACAATTTGACAGCTTTTGGCCTGAGACTATGGATCATGCATCCTATGGTGTAGAGCTTCTTTTTGGCACATCGAGGATGATCCGGAAATTTGTCCCGGAGGATAAATGGGATGAGGTGATCCGAGTGGCGATCGCAAAGCATAGTGATTTCGCCCTGGAGGGAATTTCCGACGAACGAAAGCTTATGCATGCCAGGATCATCCGGGATGCGGATAAGCTGGATAACTGCCGGGTAAAGCTGGAGGACGATTTTGAGGCTTTTCTGGGTGTTCCGGCAGAGAAGGTCAGTTCATCTGTCATAACCAGGAAGGTCCGTGAGGATGCGCTTGCGGGAAGGAGCATTCTCTCCTCGGACAGGGTGACACCCATGGATTACTGGGTATCATATCTGGTGTATTTTTACGACCTCAATTACCGGGCCAGTCTTGATATCGTCGAGGAAAATGATTATGTCCGGCGCCTGATCCGCCGTATTCCGTATCTGGACCCGGATACGGGCAGAGTGATGGAAGAGCTGGAAAACAGGCTTATTAAATATGTCAGTGAAGCAAAAAAGGATTGTGGAAGGAGAGGATAAAATGGAAAAATATCTGGGTGAGAATATTCCGAAGCTTGGATTTGGCTTAATGAGGCTTCCCATGGACGAGGGAAAGATTGATGTGGCGCGTACGCAGGAGATGGTGGACCGCTTTCTGGAAGAAGGATTCTGTTATTTTGATACTGCATATGGCTACAATGACGGAGAGTCTGAAGCAGTGGCAAAAAAGGTCCTTTCAGACCGGTATCCGAGGGATAAATTCCTTCTCGCGACTAAGCTTCCTGCATGGGCGGGAGCGAAGAGCAGGGAAGAAGCGGAACAGCAGGTGATAAAAAAAGCGAGAGATATGTATGCCTCCTTCCCGAAGGTTCCCTGTACCTCGTGCGCTTACTGTATGAAAGGATGCCCGAAGCAGATCGGCATCCATGGCATCTTCCAGGCGTATAACCTGTATACAATGTATCACGATCTTTCGGGAGCCCGGAATAAATATCAGTGGAATACAGAGGGGCGCGGCTTTGCAAAAGCGTCAGCGTGTATACGCTGCGGGAAATGCGAACAGGTCTGCCCGCAGCACATCCATATCAGAGACGAACTTGCGCGTGCGGCGGAAGCGCTGGAGGGATAAACTGTTACGACATTTCAAAAGTTTAACAAAAAAGATTGTAAAACCTGCGCGGCGTGCTATAATTGAGAGCGGTCGGAGGGATGAAAATGGAATGGAATAACAGATCAGAGGTCTGGGCGCATTTTATAATGGCTGTCTGCGGCGGCTTTTTCGGCGGATACGCGATCTTTGGACGCATGGCGGTATTCGGGTCCGCGCAGACGGCGAATCTGATAGAACTGGTTGGAGACATTCTGGGGAGAAATCTTACGGACGCTTCTCTGCGTCTGGGAGCTCTGCTTCTGTACGCGGCGGCGATGGTGATTTTTGTGGTCCTGAGAGAAAAAACTCCGCTGAACCTGAAGTATCTTGCCATTGCTGTCGATGCGGCGGCAGCGGCGGCGACGGCGGCGATGCCTGAGCAGATGGATCCTGTGCTGGCGTTGTATCCGGTATTCTTTGCAATGTCTTTCCAGTGGTGTGTATTTAAAGGAGCAGAAGGATATGCATGTTCTACCATTTTTTCTACGAATAATCTGAAGCAGACTGTGCTCTCGTTCACAGAGTACTTCATGGTCCGGGAAGATGATGAAGAGGAGAGGACGAAGAAATTGAAGAAAGGAAGGTTTTTCGGAGAGACGATCCTGTTTTTCCATGCCAGTGTGGCGGCGGCATTCCTTGCACTTCATGTCATGGGCCTCTCTGCTGTCTGGCTGGTGATGCTCCCGCTTTTTGCCTGTCTGGTCATAACAGAGCTGCAGGAAGGCGTGATTCGGGAATGGATGGCGCGCCTTGTAATGAAAAAGAAAAAGATTGCATAAAAAGAACAGTCCGCAGGATAAAGATCCTGGGGACTGTTTTTGTCTGGAAATACAGCGGCGGTTTTACTGTCTGGGAGCGGCGGTGGATTCCCTCACCATCAGTTCGGCGTGGAGCAGGACTGTGCCGATGGAGACCCCGTTCATCAGGCTGCTCAGCGCATAATAACCGCTTTTCCCGAGCTCGATCCGATCCTGCCGCACTGTGGTCAGGGGAGGATATGTGTAAGGGCAGATCGGGATGTCGTCGAAACCGATGATGCTGATATCCCTTGGGACCTGATATCCGAGCTGCTGACATTGGGTGAGCGCGGCGCTGGCAAAGGTATCCTGACAGCATATTACGGCGGTCATGCCCATGTCGAGGAAACGGGGGAGGTGTTTCTCCATGCATTCGGACAGGTAGTAAGAACATCCGGAGTAAGAAGGGTCGGCTTTCAGCCCGTGACGGTGCATTGCCTGGAAAAATGCTCTGTGCCGGATCTGCATGATATGAGAGCCGAGAGCGCTGCTCAGATATCCGATTTTATGATGCCCCTGCTTTTTTAAATATCCGACCGCAAGGTACATGCCCTCATCGTTGTCAATCCCAACATAAGCTGTCGCCGGATTCCCTATGATGTGGTTGTCGTAGAGCACCGCGGGAGTGCGGGTCGTCTGGAAATCTTTCATCCAAGGTTCTCCGAGGGAAAATCCGAGCACAAAAGCCCCGGCATAATCATTCTGAAGCATAAAGACATCGTAGGAAATATCCCGCTGGAAATTTACGTCGACAGGAACCACGTCAACTTCGAAGCCGGCAGGCTCGCTCATCTGCCGGAATCCCATTACGATATCGTATGCAAAGTGGTGCGGTTCGCTATACTCAATATTGTCTTTCTGAACGATCACGCACAGCCGTTTTGCGTTTTTCTTGTAACGACGGAGCTTTGTATACCCAAGCTCCACTGCTGTCTCTAATATTTGTTTTTGTAATGTTTCGCTGATATCGGGAGCGTCGTTGAGTGCCTTTGATACAGTACCTTTGGAAATTCCCAGCTTATCAGCGATATCCTGAATGGTCGTCATAAAAATCCACCTGTTTTTTAAAAAAGTTTTCCAATTGTTTCGTTTTAAGATTGTAAAATAATTATATTATATTAGAAAAAAGAAATCAATGAATAGGAAATTAAGTTTAGATATGTTTCGAAGAAAAAACTATAAATTAAATATGCACAAAAATTGGTGAAAAAATTTATGCAAAACAGATAAAATGATTCTGAAATAAGAAAGATAATTGACGATTGTGCAGTATAGGTCTATTATAATGATAACGAAACAGTTCGAAACTTTAGAAGCGGAGGATGGAAAGATGAGAAGAAGAGCAGTGTCTGTGCTGCTGGCGGGAGTAATGACTCTCGGACTTGCAGCGGCTGGGCTGACAGGCTGCGGCAGTGCAGGCGAAGGGAAAGAGAGCATCCGACTGATGGTCTGGTCCCCGCAGAACGACCAGTCAAAGGATAACGGCGAGTGGCTGCAGACGATGTGTGAAGCGTTTGCGGACGAACATCCCGAATGGGATATTACATTTGTGTATGGGATCGCTGATGAGGCCGGAGCTGCCGGTACAGTTTCACAGGATGCTGAGGCAAGCGCAGATGTATTTATGTACGCAAATGATACACTGACAACAATGACAGATGCGAATGCTCTTGCAAAATTCGGAGGGAAATACAGAGAGCAGATCGAGTCTATTAACTCAGAGGCAGTCCTTGATTCCCTGATCATGGATGGAGATCTGTATGGCGTGCCGTTTACGACAAATACCTGGTTCATGTACTATGACAAGAGTGTCTACACTGAGGAAGATGTGAAGAGTCTGGATACCATGCTGGAGAAGGGAGTTGTGTCCTTCCCGTTCGTCAATTCCTGGTATCTGCCGGCATTTTACATAGGAAACGGATGCACCCTGTTCGGCGACGGTACTGACGAATCAGCAGGAGTAGATTTTGGCGGACAAAAGGCAGTGGATGTGACAAACTACCTGATCGACCTTGAGAGCAATCCGAATTTCCGGATCGATGATCTTGGATCAGGTATTGCGGGACTCCGCGACGGCAGCATCAATGCCATGTTCTCAGGCTCCTGGGATGCCAATTCCGTGAAAGAGGCGCTTGGAGACAACATGGGTGTGGCAGCTCTTCCTACATTTACTCTGAATGGAGAAGAGAAGCAGATGATGTCTTATGCAGGTTCCAAAGCGATCGGTGTGAATCCGAATACGGAAAACATGGTGGCTGCAGTCGAGCTTGCCGTGTTCCTCGGATCGCCGGAAGCGCAGAGGGCGCACTATGAGATGTGCGGGACGATTCCCTGCTGTACAGAACTTACGGAAGATCCGCAGATCGGATCTGACCCTGTGGTCATGGCGCAGAATGAGACTTTCCTCCACACATCGATCCTGCAGCCGTTTGTTTCCAAGATGAACAACTGCTGGACTCCGGTGGAAAACATGGGTAAGGGAATCAGAAACGGAAGCATTACCCATGATAACGCTGCGGAGCAGACAGAGCAGATGAATGAAGCGATGAACAGTGATGGAATCTGAATGAGGTGACGAGGATGGGAATTTTCAAAAAGAGAGTAAATGATTTTCCGACTCCCTATACATGCACAAGGGCGATCCGGGAGGGCGGACTTGAGACAAAGCTTTCCATGGTGCTCATGGGATTTGGGAATATTGTGCACGGACAGAAGATCAAAGGACTTTTGTACCTTGCAGTAGAAGTGGCTTATGTTGTATTCATGGTGGTTAACGGGATCGGGTTTTTAGGCATGCTTGGAAGCCTCGGTACGGTTCCCCAGGAAGAATACTGGGACGAGACGCTTCAGGTCTATATGTATACAAAGGGCGACCAGTCAGTCCTGATCCTGCTTTACGGAGTCGCGACCGTGCTCCTGACAGTGCTGATGATCCTTGCATGGCGCGGGGCTCTGCGCAGCGCCTACAAGGCAGAGTGCCTGGACAAAGAGGGCAGACATGTAAATAATTTCAGGGAAGATTTAAAATCCCTGCTCCATGAGAACCTGCACAGGCTTCTCATGACGCCGCCCATGTTCTTTATCTTTGCGTTTACGATCCTGCCGCTGATCTTTATGATCTGTATGGCATTTACGAATTACAGTAAGATCGACAACCACCTCATGCTCTTTGACTGGGTGGGTCTGGATAACTTTAAGGCTTTGTTTGATTCCGGCAGTATCCTCGGAAGCACGTTCTGGTCTGTGCTCGGATGGACTCTGGTGTGGGCGTTTTTTGCAACTTTTTCAAACTACATTTTCGGTATGATCATTTCTCTGATGATCAACAGGAAAGGGACAAGAGCAAAAGGATTCTGGAGGTTCTGCTTTGTGCTCTCCTGTGCAGTGCCGATGTTCGTTTCCCTGCTGATTATGAGGACAATGCTTCAGCCTGAGGGAGCGGTGAACGTACTTCTGAGAAACCTGGGCCTGATAGCGCAGGACGCGAGCCTTCCGTTCTTTACGGATCCTACATGGGCAAGGGTGACAGTCATCATCGTTAATATCTGGGTCGGCGTACCTTATACACTGCTCCAGCTTACAGGCGTGCTCCAGAATATCCCCGGAGAGCTTTACGAGGCGGCAAAAGTGGACGGGGCGAATGCATTCCAGATTTTTACGAAGATTACGCTGCCTTACATGCTGTATGTGACAACTCCTTATCTGATCGTTACCTTTACCGGAAACGTCAATAACTTTAATGTCATCTACCTTCTGTCAGGCGGAGATCCGGTCACGGACCTGTCGTCCACTGCCGGAAAGACGGACCTGCTGGTTACATGGCTGTATAAGCTGACCATTGATAAGCAGTATTACAATATCGGAGCTGTCATCGGTATCCTTACCTTTGTTATCCTTGCGGCAGCCGCACTGCTTACATACCGGAACAGTAAATCATACAAAGAAGAAGGAGGGTTCTAGGCATGGCTGGTAATAAGATTCATTCTGCGAAGAAAAGACGTTTTATCAATAATACGATCGTCCATGTGATCCTCGCGGTCCTGGCGGTGATCTGGGTATTCCCGATCGTATGGGTGATCCTGACCAGTTTCCGCGCGGAAAAAGGATCCTATGTATCCACTTTTTTCCCGCAGTCATTTACGCTGGATAACTACGCGAAGCTGTTTACGGATACAACGATCCTGAACTTCCCGCAGATGTTTATGAATACTCTGTTCATTGCCATCTGCTCCTGCATCCTTGCCACATTCTATGTGCTGGCAGTGTCCTACTGCCTGTCAAGGCTGCGCTTTAAAATGAGGAAGCCGTACATGAACATGGCGATGATCCTCGGCTTATTCCCGGGATTTATGTCCATGGTCGCTGTTTACTTTATCCTGAAAGCGCTTGGCATGACTGAGGGCAACCTGATCAAACTGGCTTTGATACTGGTCTATTCGGGAGGAGCGGCGCTGAGCTTCCAGATTGCAAAGGGATTCTTTGACACGATTCCGATCGCGGTGGATGAGGCGGCGATCCTGGACGGGTGTACAAGATGGCAGATCTTTACAAAGATAACCCTTCCTCTGAGCAAACCGATCGTTATCTATACAGTGCTGACATCTTTTATGGCTCCGTGGCTGGATTTCATTTTTGCCAAGGTTATCTGCCGTGCAAATGCTGACCAGTATACCATTGCCATCGGGCTGTGGAGGATGCTTGAGAAAGAGTACATAGACAGCTGGTATACAAGCTTTGCAGCCGGGGCGGTGCTCATATCCGTTCCGATCGCGGCATTGTTCCTGTATATGCAGAGGTACTATGTAGACGGACTTTCCGGTGCAGTGAAAGGATAAATAAATAGATAAACAGGCGGACGGCCCGGCTGTGCCGTCCGCCCTGATACTCCCGAAGAGGAGAACGAATTTTATAATTGAATATTGGCGGATCCGATTTACAGGATTTATATGGAATATAGTGTATATATGAAATAGATAATACATGGAGAGACAAGGTTTATGAAGACGGCATTAGAGTGGAAAAAGTATTATTCGAGCCCGGAATTCAGGGACAATTATATATATGATGGAGACGATCTTGGGGTGAGCTGTACGGGTAAAGAGACTTCGTTTAAGCTGTGGAGTCCTTCGGCTGACAGTGTCACCCTGAATCTGTTTCAGGAAGGGAGCGGGGGAAGCCCGTACCAGAAGATCCCCATGAAACGGGAAAACAAGGGCGTATGGAGCTGGAAAACAGAGAAGTGCCTTCACGGAGTCTACTATGATTTTACCCTTGAGATCGAGGGGGAGACAGTGCGTTCGGCGGACCCATATGCAAAAGCCTGCGGGATCAATGGCATGAGGAGCATGGCAGCAGATTTGAGAAGGACAGATCCTGACGGCTGGAGTGATGACCGGGCGCCGCAGATCGAAGCGGAGCAGATCATCTATGAACTCCATGTAAAAGAGTTTTCGTGGGATGCGTCCGGCGGATTCCCGGAAGAATACCGGGGAAAGTATAAGGCATTTACCTGCGGGGATACGACACTGTATCATGACGGGGTGCATCCGACAGGCTTGAAGTATTTAAAAAACCTGGGGATCACGCATGTGCAGATCATGCCTGCATATGACTACGGATCAGTAGATGAGGCCGGAATGGATACAGAGTTCAACTGGGGGTATGATCCGGTAAACTATAATGTTCCGGAAGGATCCTATGCGACGGATCCCGCCAGGGGAGAGGTGCGCATCCGGGAGATGAAAGAGATGATCCAGGCGCTGCATGCCCGGGGATTCCGTGTGATCATGGATGTAGTGTACAACCATACCTACTCGCTGGATTCCTGGTTCCAGCGCACAGCTCCCTGGTATTTTTACCGGGTGTTTGACGACGGAAGGATTTCCAATGGCTCCGCCTGCGGAAATGACGTGGCGAGCGAACGTGAAATGTGCGGAAAATATATACTGGAATCAGTGCTCTACTGGGCAGAAGAATACCATGTAGACGGATTCCGCTTTGACCTGATGGGGCTTCTGGACGTTGATCTTATGAACAGGATCCGGAAAGAGCTGGATGTGCGGTACGGCAGGGGAGAGAAGATGATTTTCGGAGAGCCGTGGGCGGCGTCGGAAACGGCGATGGAAGGCGGCGCTGTGCCGGCCCTGAAGAAAAATATCCGTCTGCTGGATGAAAAGATCGGCATGTTCTGCGATGATACGAGAGACGCAGTCAAAGGTTCTGCACTGAAAGTGAGAAAGCCCGGATTTATCAACGGGGCAGAGGACAAAGAGGACGATATCATCAGGGGAGTGGCCGCATGGCAGACCGCGGGGGTGAAAGCGCCTTCACAGATCATTACCTATGTATCTGCCCATGATAATCAGACCCTGTGGGATAAGCTTGCTGAGACAATGCCTCAGGCGGATGAAAAAGAAAGGATGAGGCTGAACCGCATGGCAGCGGCTCTGTATATGACATGCCAGGGAAGCCTTTTCCTTCTGTCAGGGGAAGAATTTGCCCGTACAAAGGACGGTATAGAAGATTCCTATAATGCCCCCATAGCCATTAACCGTTTGGATTGGAAGCAGGCGTGGGAGAACAGAGATCTCGTAGAGTACTACAGAGGCCTGATCGCTCTCAGGAGACAGCTGCCCGGACTTTGCGACAAATCTGCGGGGGCGGCTGACAGGATTTCCCGTGTACAGAAAGAAAAAGGGGCGGTCAGCTTCCTGATAGATAACAGGCTCTGTTTTTCGGAATGTCAAAATGGAGCGACAGGAGACGCTCAGAATCGAGATGTAAATGAGAAAGAGAGCCGATGGCAGACGTTGAAGATCGTTTATAACAGCAGCAGGGAAGAGCGTCCGGTCGCATTGGATGGAGACGGATGGAAGATTCTCTGTGACGGACAGGACAGCTGGCTGTGGAAGACGGAAAAACCGGCAGAGGGGGAAATACGTATTGCTCCTCAGAGCGTCCTTATTCTGGGACAGACTGGGGGCGCGGCACAATCAGAGGCTGCCGGCAGAGCGGCTGATAAAGAAGAAACGACCTGGAGGAAGAAGGCAGTATGAGCAGAAAATGGGTGTACGGAAAACAGGAGTGGAAGACATATGAGAGGGGACAGGAGAACTGTTATCTGATGACCAATGGGCTGGGAGGCTTTTCTTCTATGACCATGACAGGCTCCGTTACGAGAAATGACCATGCTTTTTTTATGGCGTGTACAAAGGCGCCTAACAATCGGTTTAATATGGTCCATCGTCTGGCGGAAAAACTGGAAACCGGGGGAAGGGAGCATGTTCTTTCTTCCCAGAAGTTTGCTGATGGGAAAGTGGAGGATGGATACCGGTATCTTTCTGAATTTTCTTATGAAGATACTCCGGTATGGAGATTTCATGTAAACGGTGTGGAAATCGTCAAAGAAGCGGCAATGAAAAACGGGGAGAACACGATTGTTCTTACTTACAGCATCATAAACCGGACACGCGAAAAGGCACGGCTGACTGTTACACCGTTTTATCAGTTTGCCTCAAAAGGAAAAGAACCTGACGCAGGACAGAAATTCGAGTGGTGGAAAACCCGTGATGACAGGATCAGGGGAACAGTCTGCCGGATCAAAAGTAATGGACTGAGTATGGAGTTGATCACGGACGGTCAGATCGAAGATGCCGGAGAAATCACGGAAACATATTATTATCCCTATGACGCGTGTGACGGAAGAAGAGAGTCCGGCTCTGCCATGGCATGCCACCGGATCAGCATCTGCGCAGAGAGCGGATGTGAAGAAACGCTTTCCGTCATATACGATATGGATGGGAGTGATATGGGCGCAGGTCATGTAAGCGGGGAGGAGAGTACGGATACTCCCCGAGAGATAGCGGCACAGATCATAGACGGGCTGAAAACATACAGGAAAGGGCTTGAGGAACTTGCCGGATTCCGGGATGAGAATGCGCGCATACTCTCAAAAAGCGCGGACCAGTTTATCTCTCTTCGGGAATCTACCGGGGGGAAGACAATACTTGCAGGCTATCCCTTTTTTGAAGACTGGGGAAGAGATACAATGATCGCGCTTCCCGGCGTGTGTATTTCCGTACACAGGTATGAGGAGGCTGAGTCCATATTGCGAACCTTTGCGGCATATGAGAGGAGAGGGCTTATGCCGAATCTGTTCCCGGAGGGCGGGAATGATCCGATGTACAATACAGTGGACGCGGCGCTTCTTTTCATCAATTGCGTATGGCTGTATAGCGAGGCGTCCGGCAATACAGACTTCGTGGAAGAGATGTATCCGGTCATGGAACGGATCATAGAAAGTTATAAAGCGGGCACAGACTATGAAATCCGCATGGATGAGGATTCCCTCATCATGGCGGGAAGCGGTCTTGACCAGGTGACATGGATGGATGTGCGTGTGGGAGAGATCCTGCCAACGCCCCGCCACGGGAAACCGGTGGAGATCAATGCATACTGGTACAACGCGCTCAGGATCATGGGGAGATTTTCCGATATGCTCGGGAAATCCGGCGAAGCTTATGAGGCATTGGCGGACAAGGTAAGGGCGTCCTTCGAAAAAGAGTTCTGGATGGAAGAAAAACGCTGCTTAAAAGACGTGGTATCAGGGACAAAGGCAGACACTCAGATCCGATGTAATCAGATCTGGGCGGTGTCAATGCCGTTTACTATGCTCAGACCGGATAAAGAGAGACAGATCGTGGATACTGTCTTTGAAAAATTGTATACGCCTTACGGGCTGCGCACGCTGGAGGAGGCGGATCCGGAATTTAAACCTTTCTATGGCGGGGAAGTCTTAAAGCGTGATCTTGCCTATCATCAGGGAACGGTGTGGGCGTATCCTCTGGGCGCATATTATATGGCATATCTCAAAGTGCACGGATACAGCAGTGCTGCGAAAGCATATGTAAAAGGGCAGCTGGAGGTAATGGAAGGCGCTATGCGGGAAGGCTGTATCGGACAGCTCCCGGAAATCTATGACGGGGATAATCCGGTGTCTTCTAAAGGGTGTTTCGCCCAGGCGTGGAGCACGGGTGAGATTTTAAGAGTATACGAGGAGCTGGAGCGTTAGGCGGAAAGGAGAGCGGTCATGGAATTCACGGCAGTATATCACAAGACATCCGAGCAGATGAGCTATTCCCTTGATGAGGATCGGCTTGTTGTAAATCTGAAGACCGGATACGATGTAAAACGGGTTTTTATTATTCACGGAGATCCCTTTGACGCGGGAATATTGGGCGGAAATGAAAAATGGAACGGCACGAGGGAGGAGATTGTCTTTAAGAAAAGACTTCCTTATCAGATTTGGTGGACGACTACGCTGGTGCCGCCATATAAGAGATGTAAATACTATTTTGAGCTGCACACAGACAGCGAGGTATGGTATTATTTTGAGGATGGATTTCTTACAAAAGATCAGATGGATATGCCGGGGCGGCTTCTCCAGTACTTTATCGTACCATGGATGAACCCGGCGGATGTGAACCGTACGCCCTCGTGGGTCAATGCTGCTGTGTGGTATCAGATTTTCCCGGACCGTTTCTGTAATGGAGACCCGGACCTGGAAAAAGGGGATGTTCAGCCGTGGCAGACAGGTCCTGTGACGAACAGGGAAAGATATGGCGGCGATCTGGCGGGAATACGCCGGAAGCTGCCGTATCTTGCAGAGCTGGGGATCACGGGAATATATCTGAATCCTGTCATGGAGGCGGAGACAAATCATAAGTATGACACAACAGATTACACGAAGATCGATCCCGCCTTTGGGGATGACGATTCCATGAGAAGTCTGGTGGCAGAGGCACATGAGAGAGGGATCCGGATTATGGTGGACGCGGTGTTTAATCACTGCGGAAGAAAGTTTGCTCCATGGCTGGATGTTCAGGAGAAGGGGCAGGCGTCAGAATATGCGGGATGGTTTATGATACAGGACTGGTCGGACCTGCGCAGACATGAGAATACGAGAGACGGAAGATTTTATTCGTTTGCATTTGCAGACTGGATGCCAAAACTTAATACAAATAATGAAGAAGTCATCCGCTATTTCTGTAATGTGTGCGAGGGGTGGATCAGAAAATACGATATAGACGGCATACGGTTTGACGTGGGAAACGAAGTGTCCCACAGGTTCCTAAAAAAAATGCGGGAACACTTAAAGGCAGTCAAACCGGACATCTATCTTCTCGGAGAGATCTGGCATGACGCCAGCCAGTGGCTGATGGGGGATGAGTATGATTCTGTTATGAACTATCCGCTAATGAGCGGGATTCATGATTATTTCCTGGACAGTTCCATGGATAAACAAGAATTTGAATACATGGTAAACCGCTGTTATACGATGTATATGCAGCAAAACAATAATGTGCTGTTTAATCTGCTGGATTCCCATGATACGGAGCGGCTGATGAACCGTTTTCACGATCTGGATATCTTTTACCAGCAGTTAGCTGTGCTTTTTACACTCCCCGGGAGCCCCTGTATCTATTACGGGACCGAGATCGCCATGGAGGGCGGATTTGATCCGGACTGCCGCCGGTGTATGCCGTGGGATGAGATTGAGTCCGGAAAATACGCTGAGAGGATCAGCCGGATGAAGGAGCTGATCCGGTTAAGGCGTACTGAGGAGGCATGCCGGAGTCTGCACTTCCATTTCCCGAACCAGTACGGGAACCGGCGCTGCGTAGAATATATCAAGCTGGATTCCCGGGGCAGGAAGATCGAGGTTGTGCTGAATTGTTCAGGCGAAGATGTACATACAGCCCCGGGAGGGGAAATTCTGTTCGCACGCAATTTTTCAGACAGCGTGCTTAAGACAAAGGGTACGCTGATCCGAAGGGCGTTGTGATCCGGACCGGGTTACCAATGAGAGAAGAGAGGTTTTAGTATGGCAGAAAAAAATCAAAAATGGTGGAAAAACGCGGTGGTATACCAGATTTATCCGAAGAGTTTTCAGGATTCCAACGGAGACGGCGTGGGAGATATCAAAGGGATCATCCGAAGACTTGACTATCTGGCAGACCTGGGCATCGATGCGGTGTGGATTTCTCCTATGTACTGTTCACCCCAGAATGACAATGGGTATGATATTTCCGATTATCAGGATATTGATCCGATGTTCGGTACGCTTGCTGATATGGATGAACTGATCGCAGAGGCGGGAAAACGTAAGATCCGCATTATCATGGATCTGGTGTTAAATCATACTTCTGACGAGCATCGATGGTTTCAGGAGGCAAAGAAAAGCAGAGAGAATCCCTATCATGACTATTATGTGTGGAGGGATGGTGAGGAAGGGATCTGTCCGAATGATATGAAGGCAGTGTTCGGCGGTCCTGCGTGGGAGTGGGTACCGGAAGTAAAGCAGTATTACTTCCATCAGTTTGCGCCTGAGCAGCCTGACCTGAACTGGGAGAACCCGAAGGTAAGGAGGGAAATCTATGACATGATCCTTTGGTGGATGGACCGGGGAGCAGGCGGCTTCCGCCTGGATGTGATCGATCAGATCGCAAAGGAACCGGACAGGGGGATCACAAACAATGGACCGCGGCTTCATGAATTTCTTAGGGAGATGAGCCGGGAGACCTTTCAGAAGGGAGATCTCATCACAGTCGGGGAAGCCTGGGGGGCGACGCCGGAAATCGCTGAAAAATACAGCAATCCTGACGGCAGCGAATTCTCCATGGTATTTCAGTTCGAGCACATCGGTCTGGATCAGCAGGAAGGAAAGGAAAAATGGGATCTTGCGCCCCTTTCCCTTGTGAAGCTGAAAAAATGCCTGGCAAAATGGCAGAATGCGCTCCACAAAAGCGGCTGGAACAGCCTGTTCTGGGACAATCATGACCTGCCCCGCATAGTATCCAGGTGGGGAGATGACGGAGTATACCGCGCAGAGTCTGCAAAGATGCTGGCAGCAGTCCTTCACGGGATGCAGGGGACTCCTTATATCTACCAGGGCGAAGAGCTGGGAATGACGAATGTGAAGTTCAAAGATATTACAGATTACCGGGACGTGGAGACGACCAATATGTATTATGAGAGACTGGCGGCGGGATATGATCCGGCTGACGTGATGCGCTCGATCTATGCTAAAAGCCGTGACAATGCCCGTACTCCCATGCAGTGGAGCAGTGAAAAAAATGCCGGCTTTACTACAGGGGCTCCGTGGATCGCCGTGAATCCTAACTATGTAAAGATCAATGCAGAGTCAGAGAAAAATGATCCGGATTCTGTGTATAATTTTTATAAAGAGCTTGTACACTTAAGAAAGGAATATCCTGTTTTTGCGGACGGCGATTTCAGCCTTGTAATGCCTGAGGATGAACAGATTTTCGCTTATATCCGGTCAGATGAAAAAAGCAGGATGCTCGTGTGCGCGAACTTTACCGGGGAGTTGGTCAAATACTCTCTGCCCGAAGAGTGGAAAAATGCGCAGATGCTGATCCATAATTATCCGGGAGAGCAGTTGAGTGAAGAGCTGAAGCCTTATGAGGCTGTGATCCTATTTAAAGAGGATGAAAAAGAAGAGAGAGAGAATTAACATCTCGGACATTTAGTGCCTGAAAGATCCTTTTCCATGGATAAATAACAGATATTGTGGTAAAATCTATCAACAGTATTTATTTAGCTATATGTCTGGAGGCACTTTTTATGAAAAATATATTATTTTTGATCATTGATATGCAGAATGGGTTCGTGAACAAATATACGTCAGGACTTGACAGAAAGATACTCGATTTTCACGAAATGATTAAAGGCAGGGCACTTACGGCAGGAACCCGGTATGTCAATCACGAGCATACGGCGTGCTATGTGTTCGAGGGATGGAAAGACTGCATGGCAGGCACAAAAGAGGCGGAGATCATTCCAACTCTCGTCCCGATCATGGAAAAAGTGTTTGACAAAGACAAGTATAGCTGCTGGAATGAAGAAATGAGGCAGTATCTCCGTGATAATAATGTGGATAAGGTTTATTTCGCAGGGGTGAATACAGGATGCTGCGTACTCCACAGTGCTTTTGACTTTTATGACGACCTGGTGGACTGCACGGTAATAGAAGATCTCTGCGGTTCAACGTCAGGGATCAAAGAACACGAAGAAGGAATCTCAGTGCTTCGGAGCTGTATTACAAAAGAGAGAGTGGTCACAGCGGAGGAGGCGCTCAGAGAGATCAATCGGATTTCACCTTGACACACCTGCCCCGGGTGCGGTAGAATAACCGATGTAAGTAAAAGTGTTGAAGAGGACAGTAGGCTGTCCGGTCATCTCAGAGAGAAGCCCGTCTGGTGCGAGGGCTTTGATGTTCCGGCTGACTGAAGACCACCTCGGAGCTGCCCTAATCCGGCACGGTGATTCCGTTATCATCACACGAATGAAGCAGGTTTTCCATGGAAAACAAGCAGGGTGGAACCGCGGGAATACTGATCCCGTCCCTGCGTGGAGTGTTTCCGTGCGACATAGATTCAGAAGGTGAGAGACATTCCGGAAGGGATGTCTTTTCTGTTTTATGTATAAGCGGCGGACAGATAAAGTTCAAGGGAAAGGAAGGAAAAAACATGAAGATCACATTGAAAGACGGGTCAAGCAAAGAATATCAGCAGCCGATGAGTGTATATGACATTGCGCTGGACATCAGCGAGGGGCTGGCAAGGATGGCGACAGCCGGGGAAGCAGACGGCGAGGTCGTTGACCTGAGGACAATCGTTGACCATGATTGTGAGCTCAGCATTCTGACATTTAACGATGAGAAAGGAAAAGGCGCATTCCGCCACACGGCATCCCATATTATGGCTCAGGCTGTAAAACGTCTGTATCCGGAGACAAAGCTGGCGATCGGTCCGTCCATTGCCGACGGATTTTACTATGATGTAGACAGGGAGACGCCGTTTACTGCTGAAGATCTCGAAAAGATCGAGGCAGAGATGAAGAAGATCGTCAAAGAGAATCTTGAGATCAAACAGTATACAATGCCGCGAAATGAAGCGATTGAGTATTTCAAGGAAAAAAATGAGGACTATAAAGTGGAACTGATAGAGGATCTTCCGGAGGATGAGACGATCAGCTTCTATTCACAGGGCGAGTTCACAGATCTGTGTGCGGGACCGCACCTTATGACCACGAAACCGGTGAAAGCATTCAAGCTGACGAGTCTGGCGGGCGCATACTGGCGAGGAGACGAGCATAATAAGATGCTCCAGAGGATTTACGGTACTGCCTTCCCGAAGAAAGCAGAACTGGATGAGTACCTGACTATGATCGAAGAAGCTAAGAAGCGTGATCACAGAAAGCTTGGAAAAGAGCTTGGACTGTTTATGATGCGCGAGGAGGGACCGGGCTTCCCGTTCTTCCTTCCAAACGGCATGGTGCTCAAGAATACACTCCTTGATTATTGGAGAGAGATCCACCGCAGAGCGGGATATGTAGAGATCAATACACCGATCATGCTGAGCCGCCATCTGTGGGAGACATCCGGCCACTGGGATCACTATAAGGAAAATATGTATACAACAGTGATCGATGATGTTGATTTTGCGATCAAGCCTATGAACTGTCCGGGCGGTATCCTTGTATATGAGTCAGAGCCGCGCTCTTACCGTGACCTTCCGATCCGAATGGGCGAGCTTGGTCTGGTCCACCGTCATGAGAAATCAGGGCAGCTCCACGGTTTGATGAGAGTGCGCTGCTTTACTCAGGATGACGCGCATATTTTCATGATGCCTGAGCAGATCAAGGACGAGATCAAAGGAGTCGTAAAACTGATCGACGAGGTATACAGCCTCTTTGGATTCAAATATCACGTTGAGCTCTCCACGCGTCCCGATGACAGCATGGGAAGCGATGAGGACTGGGAAATGGCGACAGACGCTCTGAGGAGCGCACTTGAGGACATTGGTCTTCCGTATGTGGTAAACGAAGGAGACGGAGCATTCTACGGACCGAAGATCGACTTCCATCTGGAGGATTCCATCGGCAGGACGTGGCAGTGCGGTACGATCCAGCTTGATTTCCAGCTTCCGCTCCGGTTTGACCTTGAGTATACAGGCGCGGACGGAGAGAAGCACAGGCCGATCATGATCCACCGCGTTGTATTCGGGTCAATAGAGAGATTTATCGGAATCCTGATCGAGCATTTTGCGGGGGCATTCCCCACATGGCTTGCTCCGGTACAGGTAAAAGTACTTCCGATCTCAGACAAACACATGGACTACGGTATGAAGGTGCTTGACATGCTGAAAGATGCAGGCATTCGCGCAGAGATCGACACACGGGCAGAGAAGATCGGGTACAAGATCCGCGAGGCACAGATGAAGAAGATCCCTTACATGCTTGTCGTGGGGGCAAAGGAAGAAGAAGAGAACAAAGTCTCCGTGAGAAGCAGATTTGCAGGCGATGAAGGTCAGTGCGGACTGGATGAATTTGCAGCAAAGATCAAAGAAGAGATCACAGGGAAAGTCAGCAGGAAGATTGAGAAGGAGAACTGATGAGCGCACAGTACGAAAAACTATTAAAGTGCTATGAATATTACAGGTCAGTGACAGACTTTGAGCCAAGGGTGGGATTGATCCTTGGCTCCGGTCTGGGCGGATATGCCGGAAATATGGAGGTCGTTAAGGAGATCCCTTACGGGGAGATCCCGGGCTTTCCGGTCTCCACTGTACAGGGACATGACGGAAAATTCCTGCTGGGATATATCGGGAATGTGCCCGCTGTGGTTATGAAAGGCAGGGTGCATTATTACGAAGGATACTCCATGGAGGAAGTGGTCATGCCGGTCCGGCTGATGAAGATGATGGGCATTGAGATCCTTTTCCTGACAAATGCGTCAGGGGGCATGGGAGAAGGGTTCCATGTGGGAGATTTCATGCTGATCACGGACCAGATCTCCAGTTTTGTGCCATCCCCTCTGATCGGAGAAAATGTGTCTGAGCTCGGGGAACGTTTCCCGGACATGACACATATCTATGACACGGAATTGATGGAACTGATCCGAAAGACAGCCGAAGAGGAAGGAATCCCTCTTCAGGAAGGCGTGTACCTCCAGACTTCTGGACCGAATTTTGAAAGTCCTGCAGAGATCAGGATGTACGCGGTTCTCGGAGCCGATGCGGTGGGAATGAGCACTGCCTGCGAAGCGATAGCAGCACGTCATGCAGGAATCCGGGTATGCGGTATTTCCTGTATTTCAAATATGGCAAGCGGGCTGTCGGACGAAGAGCTGAGCCATCTTGACGTACAGGCAGTCGCAGACCGGCGTTCGGGAGAATTTGAGCTTCTGGTGACCCGGAGTATAGAGAAAATGTAAAGGTAAAGCAGCATAATGGAGAGCGGCCGGGATAAAAAACGGCTGAGACAGCGGAAGGAAGCATGGAGGCAGAAATGAGAATAAGGATCTACAATGCCAGAATACTGACAATGGAACCCGGGAGAAAAATTTTTTCCGGGGAGATCGGAATTGAAGACGGCAGGATCATATATGTAAATGAAGAGAAGGAAAAAGACAGGGCCGTACAGACGGCAGAGGTTGTGAAAGACCGGGATTCCAAAGGCTGGGATGAGGAAATCGATGCGTGCGGGAACCTTATCATGCCAGGATTTAAAAACGCGCATACACACTCCCCGATGACATTCCTCCGGTCTTATGCGGATGATATGAAGCTTCAGGAATGGCTGTTCGACAAAGTCTTCCCGGCGGAGGCAGAGCTTAAATCTGATGATATTTACTGGCTTACCAAGCTGGCAGTCATGGAATATCTGACAAGCGGGATCACATCTGTTTTTGATATGTACAAATTGAAAAAAGACAGTGCAAGGGCGGCTGAAGAAACCGGGTTCCGTATGGTATTCTGCGGTGATATGAATGACTTCGGCGGAACTGTGGAAGAGATGGAGGAGGATTACATCTGTTACAATAAAGATGAGGAGAGTCTTTTGTCCTATCAGATCGGTTTTCACGCGGAGTACACGACCAACCGGGAGAGGATGGAGCAGATCGCCGCGCTTGCAGGGAAATATCGGGCTCCGGTTTGTGTCCATTGTTCAGAGACAAAAAAGGAAGTTGAAGAATGCAGGGAACGTTCGGGGATGACTCCGGTTGCATATATGGATTCCCTGGGACTGTTCCAATATGGCGGATGCCTTTTTCATGGCGTGCATATGGATGACAGTGACTTTGACATCATCAAAGACAGGGGAATCAGCATAGTGACAAATCCTGCGTCAAACCTGAAGCTTGCAAGCGGGATCGCTCCGGTAAAAAGATATCTGGATATGGGGATACCGGTGGCGATCGGGACGGACGGACCCGCGAGCAATAACTGTCTGGACATGTTTCGTGAGATGTTCCTCGTGACAGGGCTTCAGAAGGTATTGTGTGATGATCCGGAGGCGGTTCCCGCAATGGATGTGCTGCGGATGGCGACTGTAAACGGAGCTCATGCCATGGGGCTGAGAGACTGTGATGTGCTTTCATGCGGAAAGAGGGCGGATCTGATCATGATCGATCTCATGCAGCCGAATATGCAGCCACTCCAGAATATTGAAAAAAACATTGTATACAGCGGAAGCAAACAGAATGTCAAGATGACGATGATAAACGGAAACGTAGTATACAGAGACGGAGAATTCTCTATCGGGGAATCTCCGGAGATAATATATCGGAATGCGCAGAGAATCTCCGAACGCATTCTCGGATAGTGATGCATACAGGGGAGAAGTGAAGAATCATAACGAAAGGGGTACAGATGATGAGAGCAGCAATTTTTACGATCGACAGCGGAATTTATAAGGCGAAGGCAGAGAGTGCGGCGGCATCCGCTCTGAAACGGATGCTGGAGCAGGTCGGATTTGAGGTGAAGGCGGCCGGTGTCCTTCCCCAGGAGAGGGAAGTCGTTGCTGCAGTTCTGCGTCAGCTTTCGGACTCGGGTGCTGTGGAACTGATCCTGACCACAGGTGCAGTGGGCTGTCAGGACGGAGACTGCGCGCCGGAAGCAGTGGCTGATGTGGCAGAGATGCTTATTCCGGGGATCCCGGAAGCGCTCAGGGCATATAACCTGAGATATACAAAGGCATCTATGATGGACAGGATGATGGCAGGCATCCGGAAGAAGACGCTGCTCATTAACCTGCCGGAAAGTGCAAAGACAGCAAAAGAGGATATGGAATATATCCTCATGGAGACCGTTCAGGTTGTGGAGAATCTGAGTCTATGATGAAAATAACATATTTAGGACACAGCGGGTTTCTCGCTGAGACAGATGATGCATATTTCCTTTTTGATTATTATAAAGGGACAATGCCGGAACTGGACGGCTCAAAGAAAATGTTTGTATTCGTAAGCCACGGACATTACGATCATTACAGTAAGAGTGTTTATGGATTACGGAGCGTGTTTAAGGAAATCTATTATATCCTCTCCTGGGATGTCCCGGCAGGAGCAGAGGAGGTTCACCCGATCAGACCCGGTGAGGAGACAGTGATTGCCGGATGCCGGGTGCGCGCGCTGCGTTCAAACGATGAGGGAGCGGCGTTCCTGGTCTGCTATAACGGAAAGACTCTGTACCATGCCGGAGATCTCAACTGGTGGCACTGGGAGGGTGAGCCGGAAGAATACAATACAGGGATGAGGCGTTCCTACCAGTCCGAGATCAACAAGCTCCAGGGAGTGAAGATCGACGCGGCATTCGTGCCCGTGGATCCCCGGCTCGGGGAACAATACTGCTGGGGTATTGACTGTTTTATGAAAAGAACGGACACAAACTATGTATTTCCCATGCATTTTTGGGGAAGCTATGATGTTTATGACCGCCTGATGCTGGAACCGTGCACCCGGGACTACAGAGACCGCATCATGAAGATCGAACAGGAGGGACAAAGTTTTCTCTTGGACAGTTTGGAAAAATAAGGATGGAGAAAAGGATATATGCTGGTGAAAATTTATACAGACGGCGCGGCGCGGGGAAACCCGGACGGACCCGGTGGATATGGAACTGTGCTTGAGTATGTGGATACAAAGGGAGAGCTGCACGTGAAAGAATTATCCCAAGGGTATGTCAGGACGACAAATAACCGGATGGAGCTGATGGCTGTCATAGCCGGTCTGGAAGCTCTGAACCGTCCCTGTACGGTAGAGATTTATTCGGATTCCCAGTATGTGGTAAATGCATTTAACCAGCACTGGGTAGACGGATGGATCAAAAAGGGCTGGAAGCGCGGCAAGAATGAACCGGTTAAAAACGTGGATCTGTGGAAGCGCCTTCTGCGTGCAAAAGAACCGCACAGTGCAAGTTTCCACTGGGTAAAAGGGCACGACGGACATCCTCAGAATGAGCGGTGTGATGAGCTTGCGACATCCGCGGCGGATGGGGATGCGCTGTTAGTTGATGAGGGAGCAGGAGGCTTTTGATAAACTGGACTGGTGAGAAA
>DSTMC04003__coassemble_752_pt1 | contig 45492 bp, 40 predicted proteins | sample DSTMC04003__metabat2_high_PE_041 | metagenome-assembled genome bin DSTMC04003
AAAGAGACGTGCCGCTTCTTCTTGTTTTAGTACTGACCATAATAGCGGCAGTTTTAGTGTTTGCGGGGGAGTGGTCCGGCGGAGATGTCAGCACGGATGAAAAAAAGGATGGAATATCCGAAGATCTGTCTGTGGCTGCGGATGCACTGGATGAGGCTGAAGAGGCTGCTGCTCTGGAAGAAGAGGAGGAGATCCCCTTTGTGAATATTATGACAGCGGACAGTTCTGATCTGACAATCACATGGGACGGACTGACAGAGGAAGATCTGGCGGAGCTGGATGCCGCTGAGCTGCAGATCCGATCTGCGATAGATGCGTTTGCTGCAGAAGGGTACTCTGCCGGTTTCATGCTCTACGATCTGAACAGCGGGGGCGGGATCAGCTATCATGCAGATGATATGTATTACAGTGCCAGCGCGATCAAGGGACCGTATGTCGCGTGGCTGGCAGAGAGCTATCCTCAGACAATGGATTTTTTATTCGGGACGATCCAAAATACGATCACATGGTCAAGCAATGATGATTATGAGGTGCTTATCACCTCGTATGGCTATACAGAGTTTAATGCCTGGGCAGCAGAAATCGGCTGTGAGAATCTTGCGATAACCGGGGAGTGGTATCCGGCGGTCAACGCGAGAGATTTTTCGAAGCTCTGGTGCCATATGTATGACAGTGTAGTGTCGGGGGGGAATCTTTCAAGTATTATAAGCATCTACAGTGATACGTTGTCTTCGGCAATATGTGAGACATTAGGCGGGCAATATACAGTATACTCAAAAGGCGGATGGATCGGAGAAGGAGCGGGTACATATTATAATGTGCAGAATGACGCAGGGATTGTGATGAAAGGCAGTCATCCTTATGTCCTCGTCATATTGAGTGATGCGTATGGCAGGCTGGACCTTCTGGACAACCTTACAGCGGTGCTGGATGAGACGCATACAGTGCTCTCAGAAATCGGAGAAAAAGACTGAGAGATGTAAAAACAGATCCGGCAGCCATCAAAAAAAGCCGGGATGAAATCACCGGCTGAGAAAAGAGGAAATATATGTGAAAAAGCATTTCTGCTTTATTTGCCTATAATATAACCGGAATTTGTGAGCAATATGTGTTGATTATATAAAAAACAAGTTAATAATTCTAAAAGAACGATAATAGTCAATCATATGAACGTATGCTAAAATGAAAAAGGCAAGACCAAAGTTACGGAGCAGAAGAATGGAATATTTATATAAAAAACTGAAAGATTACTCGGCATCGGATTTTTATGGTTTTCATATGCCGGGACATAAACGCAGTGCCCGGCTGACCGGAGCAGACCTGCCGTATGACATTGATATTACTGAGATCGAGGGCTTTGATGATCTCCACCATGCGGAAGGAATACTGCGGCAGGCGCAGGAACGGGCGGCATCAGTATATCGTGCCGGGGAAACACATTATCTGATCAATGGGAGCACCGCGGGGCTCCTGAGCGCGGTGCTGGGGAGCACCAGGCGTGGAGAGCGGATCCTGATGGCGCGCAACTGTCATAAGTCTGTATACAATGCGGTACTGCTTAATGAACTGGAGCCGGTATATATATATCCCAGACAGCTGGGGGGGACGGAATTGAATGACCAGATGACACCCCGCGAGGTGGGGCGTCTGCTGGATGCAAATCCGGATATAAAAGTAACTGTCATCACCTCCCCCACTTATGACGGTGTGGTATCTGATATAAAGGGGATTGCGGATGCTGTCCACAGAAGAGGGGGAATCCTGATCCTGGATGAAGCCCATGGGGCGCATTTTGGTTTTCACCCTCTTTTCCCTGAGAATGGAAATGTGCAGGGCGCGGATATCGTTATACACAGCCTGCATAAGACACTGCCGGCACTGACGCAGACCGCACTTCTGCATATGAACGGAACGCTGGCGGACAGGGAGAGGGTGCGGATGTATCTTCATATGCTTCAGTCCAGCAGCCCATCCTATGTACTGATGGCAGGGATCGATGAATGTATCCGTATGCTGGAGGAAAGAGCCGGAGATGTTTTTCAACAATATGCGTGGATTTTGGAGAAAACGAGAAACAGTCTGAAGGAACTTAGAAATCTGAAACTTATAGAAGCGGAGATGTATGACATTTCTAAGATTGTGGTGTCTGCAGCAGGCTGTGTCGACAAGAAGGAAAATAAAAAGTTTACAGGAAAATATTTATATAATTATTTGAATGAAAAATATTTTCTTCAAATGGAAATGGCAGCAGCTTCTTATATAGTTGCTATGACTTCTCCGGCTGATACCGGGGAAGGAATGAAGCGGTTGGTGTCTGCACTTTACGAGATTGACGGGAAACTTGCAAAATATAATGAAAATGAAAGATTTTCTTCGGAAAAGAACGGGCGTGGCAAGGCGGGGAAAAATGAACAGGTCTGCACGCCGGGACAGGCCATGCACCTGGAAAACAGAGAGCGTATCCCGTTTGAGGAATGCGGGGGAAGAGTTGCATTGGAATATGCCTATATATATCCTCCGGGAATACCGCTGATCGTGCCGGGAGAGAAGATCTCTGCGGAGACAGCCGGGCTGTTGAGAAGGTACGGCTATGCCGGACTGCGGATAGAGGGAACAAAAAGGAACGGAGAGATTGAGGTGCTGACAGATGGGTAAGATTTATTATGTGATGGGAAAGAGTTCTTCCGGAAAAGATACGATCTATAAAAAACTGCTGGAGCGGCATCCCGGGTTTCGAACGATCGTGCCGTACACTACCCGTCCGATCCGGGAGGGAGAACGCGATGGAGTAGAATATTTTTTTGTGGATGACGAGCGGCTTCGCGATATGCAGGAGTCCGGGCAGGTCATCGAGGTTCGTTCTTATAATACCAGGTGCGGAATATGGACATATTTTACAGCGGACGACGGTCAGATTGATCTGGATGCGCATGATTATCTTGTGATCGGGACGCTGGTGTCCTACCGGGCGCTCAGAGAATATTTCGGTGAGGAGAAACTCATTCCGGTGTATATTGAGGTTGACGACGGACTGCGCCTGGCAAGGGCAGTGGAGCGTGAACGCAGGCAGGCAGAGCCCAAGTATTCGGAACTTTGCCGAAGATTCCTGGCAGATGAGGAAGACTTTTCAGAGGAAAACCTGGGCAGGGCGGGGATCACAAGACGCTTCGAAAACAGAGAGCTGGACGAATGCCTGGCCGAAATAGAAGAGTATATCCGAAGTATGGAAGGGGTATGACTTTTGGAAAGAATGTGCTATACTAAAAAAGTCTACCCTTTTACTCGGAAAATGTAGTACAATAGGGTGTATACAGGATCAGGTGATCCGGGTCTTCCCTCAGGGGAAATTCATGTATGGCAGGTGATAGATATGAGTAGTTTTAAAGATGTTGTCGGACACAAAAATATTATAAAATATATCCAGAATGCAGTGACTGCGGATGCAGTTTCCCACGCGTACATCCTGAATGGCGAGAGGGGATCCGGGAAGAAACTGCTTGCCAATCTGTTTGCCATGAGCCTTCAGTGCCAGAACAGGGATGAAGATGGGGATGCATGCGGGAAATGCCAGTCATGCAGACAGGCCCTGGGCGGAAACCAGCCGGATATTATCCGGGTTACCCATGAGAAGCCGAATACGATCAGTGTGGACGATATCCGTGTACAGGTGAATGATGATATTGTCATTCGTCCTTACAGCAGCAAATATAAAATTTATATTATTGCAGACGCGGATCTCATGAGTGTACAGGCTCAGAATGCGCTCCTTAAAACGATCGAGGAGCCGCCTCAGTATGCAGTGATCATGCTCCTCACTGAGAATGCGGATACACTCCTGCCTACGATAAGATCCAGGTGCGTGATGATGAAGCTGAGAAATATCAAAGACCAGCTTGTGAAGAAGTATCTCATGGAGCATATGGAGATTCCGGATTACAAAGCAGATGTGTGCGTTGCCTTTGCTCAGGGAAATATGGGAAAGGCGATCATGCTCGCTAATTCTGAGTATTTCAATGAGATCAAGGAAGAGGCGGTCCATCTTCTCAGGAATATTGATGATATGACAGTGCCTGATCTGATGGAAGCGGTAAAGAGATGCATGACATATAAGCTGGAGATCAGTGATTATCTGGATATTATCGCGATCTGGTACAGGGATGTGCTCATATATAAAGCAACAAAAAGTGTGGACCGCGTCGTATTTTCTGATCAAATGAAATATATCAGGGAGCGGGCGAGCAAGAGTTCTTATGAAGGCATTGAAAATATACTCGACGGGATCGAGAAAGCAAAGTCCAGGATGAAGGCGAACGTCAATTTTGAGCTGACGATGGAACTGCTCTTACTGACAATAAAGGAGAACTGACAAAATGACGAAAGTGATTGGAGTGAGGTTTCGGACCGCGGGGAAGATCTATTTCTTCGCACCGGGAAAGTTTGATATAAAGCAGGGAGACAATGTAATCGTGGAAACTGCCCGTGGAGTAGAATTCGGACGAGTGGTGAGCGGTCCCAAGGATGTGAAGGATGAAGAGGTAGTACAGCCTTTGAAGTCTGTGATCCGTCCTGCCAATGAACAGGACAGGAAAACGGTTGAGAAAAACAGACAGAAGGAAAAAGAGGCATTTAAGATCTGCCTGGAAAAGATCCGCAAGCATAAGCTGGAGATGAAGCTGATCGATGTTGAATACACATTTGACGGGAATAAGATCTTGTTCTATTTCACGGCGGACGGAAGGATTGATTTCCGTGAGCTGGTGAAGGATCTGGCAGCAGTGTTCCGAACAAGGATCGAGCTCCGCCAGATCGGAGTCAGAGATGAGACGAAGATCAGGGGCGGTATCGGCATCTGCGGCCGTCCGCTGTGCTGCAGCACCTATCTGACTGAATTTTCGGCGGTATCCATTAAGATGGCGAAAGAACAGAATCTTTCGCTGAATCCGACGAAGATCTCGGGTGTATGCGGGAGGCTTATGTGTTGTCTGACTAATGAGGAAGAAACTTATGAAATGCTTAACAGCCAGCTCCCTTCCGTGGGTGATATGGTCACGACAAAGGATGGGCTCAGCGGAGTGGTGCATTCGCTGAGCGTGCTGCGCAGGCGGGTGAAAGTTGTGGTTAACCTGGAAAATGATGAGAAAGAGATCCGTGAATATCAGGCGGATGACCTGAAATTCAAGCCCCGCAGGAAGAAACAGAAAGTTTCTAAGGAAGAGATGAGGAAGCTGGCTGCGCTGGAAAAAGGAGAAGGAGCGTCAAAGTTAAATGACAAATGAGATACGGGCATCGCTGGTGAAAGCCGGGGAGCGTTTGGACGACCTGCAGCTTAACGGGCTGGAACTTATCCAGGATCCGAAGAAGTTCTGCTTCGGCGTGGATGCGGTTTTTCTCTCGGATTTTGCCAGAGTGAAGCCGGGAGAGACGGTCCTGGATTTGGGGACCGGTAATGGAATTATCCCTATACTGCTGGCTGCAAAGACGCAGGGCGGGAAATTTACCGGACTTGAGATTCAGGCGGATACAGCGGATATGGCGCGGCGCAGTGTGCGGTATAATAATCTGGAGGAACGGATTGAGATCGTGACGGGAGATATCAAAGAGGCGGCGGATATATTTAAGCCGGCCTTTTTTGATGTGATCACTACGAATCCGCCTTATATGCTGGCAGACCACGGGCTGCGCTGTCCGGACGATGCCCGGACGATCGCGCGGCATGAGGTGCTTTGTACGCTGGATGATATTTTGCGTGAGAGTATGAGGCTGCTGCAGGATAAGGGGCGTTTTTATATGATCCACCGGCCTTTCCGTCTGACGGAGATCATGATCAAAATGAATCACTATAAGATCGAGCCAAAGAGGATACAGTTTGTCTATCCGTATATTGATAAAGAGCCTTCTATGGTGCTCATAGAGGGAGTGAGGAGCGGAAAACCGAGAGTGACAGTTGAGCCGCCTGTTGTGATATATGGCAGCAGCCGGGAATGAGAAGCGGGAAACCGCAGGAGAGGAGCCTAAAAAATGGCAGGAACGTTATATCTGTGCGCGACGCCGATCGGAAATCTGGAGGACATGACGTTCAGGGCAGTACGCGTTTTGAAGGAGGCGGATCTGATCGCAGCGGAAGATACGCGCAATAGTGTGAAGCTTCTGAATCATTTTAACATCCAGACGCCTATGACAAGTTATCACGAATACAATAAATATGAAAAGGGACGGAAGCTGGTGGAAAAACTGCTGGAAGGAGAAAATATCGCTCTGATCACAGATGCAGGGACTCCGGGGATATCTGATCCGGGGGAAGAACTGGTAGGCATGTGCCATGAAGCCGGCATTACGGTGACAGCGGTCCCGGGAGCGGCTGCGTGTATTACGGCTCTTACCATATCGGGGCTTCCGACAAGGCGGTTTGCCTTTGAGGCATTCCTTCCATCGGACAAAAAAGAGCGGGAGAGAGTGCTTGCTGCTCTGGAAAAGGAACAGAGAACGATCGTGCTTTATGAAGCTCCCCATCGTCTTGTAAAGACGCTGAAGCTGCTGGCGGACCGCCTGGGAGACCGCAGGGTCAGTGTGTGCAGAGAGCTGACGAAACGTCACGAGACTGTCTTCAGGTCTGCGCTTCCGGAGGCTGTTGTCTATTATGAGCAAAATCCGCCTAAGGGAGAGTGCGTTGTTGTGATCCAGGGGATCAGCCGTCGGGAAATAGAGGAAGAAGAGCGGGGGAAGTGGACGGATATGAGTATTGAGGATCACATGGAGTACTATCTCTCGAAGGGAATGGATAAAAAAGAGGCGATGAAACGGACAGCGAAAGACAGGGGAGTCCAGAAAAGGGATATATACAATTATCTTAACCGAGGATGAGCGGGGAAAAGAGCGGAAAAAGAAACAGACATCAGGGGCTATCTGATGTCTGTTATTTTTCCGTCTTTCATAAAAACGGTTTTTTTGTTCAGTCCGACGGCTTCTTCCTGCTTGTTAGTTACATACAGCACCGTGATTCCGAGTTCCTCGTTAATCTCAAGGATATCCCCGAGCATCTCCATCCGAAGATCCGGATCCTGGTGAGAAAAATCTTCGTCTACAAGAAGGACTTTGGGATGGAATACAACAGCCCGCGCCAGCGCGACTCTCTGTTTGTCCGAAGAGGAGAGGAGCTTGATCTTCTTATCAAGGACATCTGTGATGCCGAAAAATTTTGCCGCTTCCTTAACACGGCTGTCGATCACTGTGCGGGGGAGGTTGCGCAGCCGCAGCCCCAGCGCGATGTTATCGTATACATTAAAATGTCTGTATAAAGTATAATTTTGAAATGCCATTGCCAGATGCCGGTCGCGGGGCAGGATGTCGTTGAGCAGATCTCTGCCCAGATAGATCTTTCCGGATGTAATATCTTCAAGACCGCCTATCATGCGCAGGATCGTGGACTTCCCACAGCCGCTCGGGCCATGGAAAACAACGAATTCACCGTCCTCTATAGAAAGGCTGACATCGTTTACGGATACAAAACCGTTTGGATAGGTTTTTGTCAAGTGCTCCAGTGTCACGCTTGCCATAAAAACACCTCCATACATCGAATTGCTTGAGTCAGCGATGCCTGACTCCTCCTTTTATTTTAGCACAAACACTGCCCGCTCACAATCCCAAAGACATCGCACCGGCGAGCAGGACGCTGGCAGCGAGACCTGCCAGTGTGGCGAGGAGCGCGCCGGCAAGCGTGTAGCGGGAGCGCTTTACTTTGGCGGTCATGAAGTAGACGCTCATCGTATAAAATATGGTCTCGGTACAGCACATGGAAATGGAGGCGATCAGACCGAGACGTGAGTCGGTCCCAAACTCTTTGAATACGTCCAGGAGGAGACCTGTGGCGGCGGAGGAGGAAAACATTTTTACGATCGTGAGTGGGACAAGCTCCCCGGGAAAACCGATGTATGAGGAAAACTGCCCGATCGCAGAGGAAAGGAAATCCAGGAAACCGGAGGCCCGCAGGATCCCCACTGCCGCCATCAGCCCGATTAATGTGGGCATCAGCCGGATCACGGTAAGAAAACCACTCTTTGCTCCTTTGATAAACGTTTCGTACACATTAATGCCTGACAGCAGCCCGTAGGTTACGATACTGAGCACGATAAAAGGGATGATGAAATTTGAAATATAGAGAAGAACCTGCAAGGTCATACCTCCGCGGCAGGATTGTTTTATCCAGAGTATATGCCGGATCGGGGCAAAATATATATCAGGTGAAGATGGCTCCCGGCTCTGAAGGCGGGGCATGAATATCAAAGAGTGACGTTTCATAGGATACAGTAAAGGCGATTCAGGAGTTTTTATGCTGTCTTTGAAATCTTATTACATAAAATCCGCGCATGGTTTTCGAAAAAAATATTCCCTGTGCATCATTGGCGTACTGAGTCTTGCGGTCTCCCTGCTGGCAGGAGGGTGCAGGCCGCGTATGGAAGCAGGCGGGGAAGATGCGAGATTCCGGGAATATACATTGGAAATGTTCTGCCGGGAAGCTGCGTCTAATACAGTAAATCTGCATTATACGCTGAAGGAACCGGAACAGTACGGGATTACAGATCCGCCGGTGACATTTGGCAGTTTTGACATCGAGGGGGAAGTTGTGAAGGCATCGTCTGAAAATATGCGGCAGTCACTTCTCGGCTTCTCTTATGATAATCTGGACACGCAGAATAAACTTACTTATGATGTACTGAATTATCAGCTCAAATGCATGGATAAAAGTGCGGAGTATCTTTTGTATGAAGAGCCGCTGGGGCTGGTCAGCGGTGTGCAGACACAGCTTCCGGTCATCTTGTCAGAGTATCAGTTCTATGACCGGGAGGATGTGGATGATTATCTGGCTCTTCTTGAGACTACAGGGGAATATTTTGACAGCCTGATCCGTTTTGAGAACCGAAAGTCAGAGGCGGGTTTGTTTATGGCAGATTATGCGGCGGACACCGTGATCGGGCAGTGTCGGGCATTTCTTGAAATGGGAGACGGAAATTACCTGTATTCCACATTTGCAGATCGAATTGAAGAAATGGAAGAGTTGACAAATGAAGAAAAAAGCAACTATATACAGGATAATGCTTTGGCTATACAGGATTGCGTATTTCCGGCATATGAAAAGCTGATCGCCTCTGTGGAAGAACTGAAGGGCAGCGGAAGTAATGAAAAGGGGCTTGCGTTTCTGCCGCAAGGTAAGGAATATTATGAGCTGCTCGTCGAACAGTCCACGGGTTCTGAGCGTTCTGTGGAGGAGATGGAGGATTTGACGAGAAGGCAGATTTCAGATGATCTGGAAGCGATGGAACAGGTCTTGGGCATCAGCTATGGCGAGGCAGAGGAAGCGGCGGCATCTATCGGACAGGAAAATGCGGAACTGCTCCTGGCTTATCTGAAACAGGGAATCAGCCGGACGTTTCCGGAAGCGCCTCAGACAGAACTGGAGGTCAAATATGTTCCTGAGCAGATGGAGGAACACCTGAGCCCCGCCTTCTATATGATACCTGCGATTGATAACATAGGGGAAAATGTGATCTATATCAATCAGGGGCATATGGGAAATGACCTGACCCTCTTTACGACGCTGGCGCACGAAGGTTATCCGGGACATCTGTACCAGACTGTTTTTTATGAGAGTACAGATCCGGATCCCATCCGGAGTCTGATGGATTTTGGAGGCTATGTGGAGGGCTGGGCGACCTATGCGGAGATGGGGAGCTATTATCTGGCGCCATTGTCAAGGGAGCAGGCGGTCATTCTTCAGAAGAACAGTTCCATTATTCTTGGATTGTACGCGCTTGCGGATATGGGAATCCATTATGACGGGTGGAGCCGTATGGATGCGATCGCTTTTTTTTCGAATTATGGGATTACGGACGCAGACACTGTGGAAGAAATCTATGAACTTATCATAGGCTCGCCGGCAAATTACCTGAAATATTATATCGGTTATGTGGAATTTTTGGAGTTGAAAAAGGACTGGGTGGAAGAGAAGGGGGAGAAGTTCTCTCAGAAAGAATTTCACGAAGCTGTGCTGGAGGTCGGGCCGGCGCCTTTTGAGATTGTGGAAGATTATATGTGGAAGATGGACGGAGGACAATAGATGCTGAATTATCTGTGGGCGGGGATAATCCTTGCGGGGATCCTGTTCGGCGCTTTTAACGGTAGAATGGAGGAGATCACTAACGCGGCGCTGGACTCATCAAAGGAGGCGGTGACACTTTGCATAACAATGATCGGTGTGATGGCATTCTGGACAGGGATCATGGAGATTGCTTCAAAGGCAGGAATCATAGGGATGGCGTCCCGAAAAATGCGTCCGCTGATCCGGTTCCTTTTTCCAGATATACCGGAGGGGCACAGGGCGGGCGAGCATATTACGACAAACTTTATCGCAAATTTTCTGGGGCTCGGCTGGGCGGCTACTCCGGCGGGACTCAGGGCAATGGAGGAACTAGGAAGGCTGGAGGAAGACAGGAGATCCGGGAAAGCGTTCGGACCGGCGAGGGAAAAAGGCGTGGCGAGTAATGAAATGTGCACCTTCCTTATTATCAATATCTCCTCTCTCCAGCTCATTCCCATGAATGTGATCGCTTACCGGAGTCAGTACGGAAGCCCGAACCCGGCAGCTATTGTTGGAGCGGGGATCGTGGCGACGATGGTGAGTACGGGGGCAGCGGTCATATTTTGCAGGATAATGGATAGAAGAGGCGGACAAAAGTAAAAAAATGCTTGCAATTATATTTCCCATATGGTAATATAAACAGCGGTCACTGTTCGGCAGTGACTGTCTATGGCCCCGTGGTCAAGCGGTTAAGACATCGCCCTTTCACGGCGGTAACACGGGTTCGATTCCCGTCGGGGTCATTGTATCGCCTTGTAAGTCTGGGGAAACCTTGCTGACGGCGGCGATATGGATCGCACGAAAGCGGCCAAAGGACGGTCGCCAAGTGCTCATACTCAAGGCGCAGTAGCCAAGTGGTAAGGCGTGGGACTGCAACTCCCTGATCACCGGTTCAAATCCGATCTGCGCCTCTTGGAAGAGATACCGCGGTATCATCCGGAAAGGATGATCCTGCGGTATTTTATTTTTATGCGTATGCATCGGGCTGGGATACGCCTGCAGGCAGAAGATATTTTTGTTTACGGTCTTGACGGACAGTGTTATAATGTCAATACTGATAATCAACAACGGAGGAGTTATTTAGATATGGAATTAACGACGATTCGGGAATTATTTAAGAACAGAGAACAATATCTGGACCAGAAGGTAACGGTCGGCGGCTGGGTGCGCAGTATCCGTGATTCAAAGACTTTCGGTTTTATCGTAGTAAATGACGGCTCGTTTTTTGAGACACTGCAGGTTGTATACCATGACAAGATGGAGAATTTTGCTGAGGTATCTAAATTAAATGTAGGGGCAGCAGTCATTGTGACGGGAACACTGGTGGCGACGCCCCAGGCAAAGCAGCCGTTCGAGATCCAGGCGGATGAAGTGCAGATCGAGGGGGCTTCCGCACCGGATTACCCGCTGCAGAAGAAACGACATAGTTTCGAATATCTCAGAACAATTTCTCATCTCCGCCCAAGAACGAATACATTCCAGGCAGTGTTCCGCGTTCGTTCACTGGCGGCTTACGCAATCCACAAATTCTTCCAGGAGAGGGGGTTTGTGTATGTGCATACCCCGCTCATCACGGGGAGCGACTGCGAGGGGGCGGGCGAAATGTTCCGCGTGACGACTCTGGATATGGAAAATGTACCAAAGAATGAGGATGGGACTGTGGATTATACACAGGATTTCTTCGGGAAAGAGACCAGCCTGACCGTGAGCGGGCAGTTAAACGGCGAGACATATGCCCAGGCATTCCGGAGCATCTATACATTTGGTCCTACATTCCGGGCAGAGAATTCAAACACGACGAGACATGCCGCTGAATTTTGGATGATCGAGCCTGAAATCGCATTTGCAGATCTGGAGGATGATATGGATCTGGCGGAGGCGATGCTTAAATATGTGATCCGTTATGTGCTTGAGAATGCGCCGGAGGAAATGAACTTCTTTAATTCCTTTGTGGACAAGGGACTTCTTGACAGACTGAACAATGTGGCGGAATCTGATTTCGCGAGAGTGACATACACAGAGGCAGTGGAAATTCTGGAAAAAAATAATGATAAATTCGAATATAAGGTGTCCTGGGGATGCGATCTTCAGACAGAGCATGAACGCTATCTGACAGAGCAGATTTATAAGCGCCCTGTATTTGTCACGGATTATCCGAAGGAAATCAAAGCATTCTATATGAAGCAGAATGATGACGGCAAGACGGTCGCGGCAGTGGACTGCCTTGTGCCGGGGATTGGAGAGATCATCGGGGGAAGCCAGAGAGAGGATGACTATGACAAGCTCCTGAACCGTATGAATGAGCTGGGGCTGAAAGAAGAGGATTATGATTTCTATCTTGACCTGAGGAAGTACGGCTCTACGAGACATGCGGGATTCGGACTTGGATTTGAGCGGTGTGTGATGTATCTGACAGGAATGTCTAATATCCGCGATGTGATCCCGTTCCCGAGGACAGTAAATAACTGCGAATTGTAATCTTTATGATTGATGTGTATAGTCCGATGCAGAAAGCGATTGCTGCGGAAATTGCACACAATTACTTATCAGGGCGTGACATTTCATATGTAGCGCCCTTTTCTGATTTGACTTGACAAATTGGGTTTTGTCGGCTGTTGCGGACAGGCAGGAGGTGCAGCATGAGATTTATCCATATCGCGGACGTACATCTGGGCGCTCAGCCGGATGCAGGACCGCTGTACAGTGAGAACAGAGGACGGGAACTGTGGGATACTTTTGAATATGTGCTCGGCGTATGCGAGGACGAGCGGACGGATCTGCTGCTTATAGCCGGAGATCTGTTCCATCGTCAGCCCCTGCTCAGAGAGCTGAAAGAGGTGGATTATCTTTTTTCGAGGCTGTCTCACACGAAGGTGGTGCTTATAGCGGGAAATCACGATTATATCCGCCGGGATTCCTATTATCGGACGTTCGAGTGGAGCGGCAATGTGTATCCGCTTTTTGGGAATGTTATGGAATATGCTGATTTCCCGGAATTGGGTACAGCTGTGTATGGGTTCAGTTATCACAGCAGGGAGATCAGGGAGCCCCGGTATGACAGAGCGGTTCCGTCCGGGGCAGAGCCGATAGAGATACTGCTTGCGCATGGAGGCGATCAGAAGCATATTCCGATCGATATGAAGTCCCTGTCTGCATCAGGATTCTGCTATATTGCGCTGGGGCATATTCATAAGCCGCAGGCGCTGCAAAAGGACAGGATTATTTATGCGGGCGCTCTGGAGCCTGTGGACAGGAATGATACAGGGCTGCATGGGTATATTACAGGAGAAATCTTGGAGGCGGGGGTGAAGACACAGTGGATTCCATGCGCCGGAAGAGAGTATATACATGTAGAGCTGGAGGTAAAGGAAACCGATACAGAGGGAAGCATTAGAGAGAAAGTAAGGCGATGTATAAATGAAAAAGGAAAGAAAAATATTTACAAGATAACTCTATATGGGAAAAGAGATGTGAATGTCAGTCTTGATGCGAAAAGAATTGCGGGCGAGGGAAATATATTGGAGGCAGTTGATGAAACCCGTCCCGCGTATGATATCGCGCAGCTTTGGGAGGAAAACAGAGATAATATTCTCGGGCGGTATATCTCCCGGTTCGCAGGCTGTAAGGAAGACAGTCTTGAGTATGAGGCGCTCTGCGAGGGGATTGACGCTATACTGGCAGGCAGGGAATGAGGCGGAGGAACTGCCGTGAAAGGCGGAAGAAAGGGAACGGGCATGGTCATCAGAGAATTATATATCAAGAATTTCGGGAAATTTACAGAACGCCATTTTTATCTGGAGGATGGCGTGCAGGTCATATCCGGGGAGAATGAATTTGGGAAATCCACCCTTCATGCTTTTATCCGTGCCATGCTTTTCGGTCTGGAACGGGGGCGCGGGCGCGCTGCTGCTAAGGATGCGTTTACGCGCTGCGAGCCGTGGGAAAATCCGGGATATTATGCCGGGGTCATGAGATTTACATGCGGCGGGCGTAATTTCAGGCTGGAGCGCAGTTTTGCCCGGGCGGCGCAGCAGGCATCGCTGGTCTGTGAGGATGACGGAGAAGAATTGTCTCTGGAGCACGGAGACCTGGATATGCTGCTGGGGGGACTGTCCGCAGCGCTTTTTGACAGTACGGTGTCCGTAGGGCAGCTTCAGGCGCGTCCGGGACAGGAACTTTATGAGGCTCTGGAAAATCGTGCGGCTAACTATTTTGAGAGCGGGAGCGGAGAAATTGATATTGCTGCCGCATTACGTCTACTGAGAGAAAAGCAGCACGGTGCGGAGCGGGAAGTAAGGGAACAGGAGACCGCGAGGGAAACCGGACAGGGGCGGCTCCGCATGGAATGCAGATATCTGGAACGAGATATGGGGGCGCTGCAGGAAGAATATGAAGAAAAGAAAGCGCGTCTGAAAAAACTGGGAGAGACAGAGAGGAACAGGATGTTCGAAGAGAGACAGTCTGACGGAATCCCGGATATGGAATCGGAAGAGGCTGAGGACCGCGCGTTCGGAGCCCGGAATCTGATCTGCATGGGAATCGTGGGAATACTGGCCGGTGCGGCGGGATTTGTGTGGAGCGTGTTTCTGGAAAACGCGGTCCAGCCTCTTTCCTCAGTGCCTTTTGCAGGAATTGCGGCTGTGGTGGCCGCAGCCGGCGTGCTTCTTCTGGCAGCCGGCGCCGCGGGGGCGGTTAAAGCAAAACGCCGTGGAGTGAAAGCAGAGGCGGCGCGCCAAAATCATAAAACGAAACAACCGAAACAACCGGATGCGCAGATGCAGGCTGAGGCAAGAAGACTGCAGGGAGAGATGGATCACATTCGTTCAGCATGGAAAGAAAAGGAGATCCGATGCGCAAATCTGCGGGAACAGTGTGAGGAGTATGAAGACAGTGATACATTGAAGATGCTGCGCAGACGTCAGCAGGCACTTGCGCTGGCGGAGGAGACTCTGAAGAAAGCGGCGGCAGAGATGGGGGATCAGACATCCGGAATCCTTAACAGACGGGCGTCCGAGATTTTTGCCGCTTTCACAGACGGAGCGTATCGGTCGCTTCGGATCAGCAGGGACAGGCATCTCTCTGTGTGGGACGGAACCAGAAGTATTCCGGCAGAGCGTTTGAGCCGGGGGACGATTGAACAGCTTTATCTTGCTGTTCGTCTGGCAGCGGCGGACATGCTGCTGGAAGAACCCGTACCGCTGATCCTGGACGACGTATTTGCCTTTTATGATGATAAAAGGCTGGAGTCAGCATTAAAATGGTTGAGCACTCAGGGAAAACAGGTTATAATATTTACCTGTCATAAGAGAGAAGAAGAGATAGCAAAGAGGGTAGTTTACTCATGAAAATAGCATTGCCAAGGAAAGTGATGATGATTATTAATAACCTCCAGCTCCACGGGTATGAGGCGTTTGCGGTCGGCGGATGCGTGCGGGATTCTATCCTGGCGAGAAGACCGGAGGACTGGGATATCACTACATCTGCCCGTCCGGAAGAAATTAAGAAACTTTTTCGCAGGACTGTGGATACAGGGATCGAACATGGAACAGTTACAGTCCTTATCGGGAAGGATTCCTTTGAAGTGACAACTTACCGGGTAGACGGGGCATACGAAGACAGCAGGCATCCCAAAGAAGTACGGTTCACAAGCCGTCTGGAAGAGGACCTGCAGCGCAGAGATTTTACGATCAATGCAATGGCTTATAATGATGAAGTGCGGCTTGTGGATGTATTCGGGGGGATGAAGGATTTGAACCACCATCTGATCCGATGCGTGGGAGACCCGAGAGAGCGTTTCTCGGAGGATGCGCTGAGGATCCTTCGGGCGGTGCGCTTTTCAGCGCAGCTTAATTTCCCCATAGAGACAGAGACTGCGGATGCGGTCAGGGAGCTTGCGCCCACGCTGGAAAAGATCAGCGCAGAGCGGATACAGACAGAGCTTGTAAAACTGCTTGTATCCCCTCATCCGGAACGGATCCAGGATGCGTATGAGCTGGGGATCACAAAGGTGATCCTGCCGGAGTGGGATACGATGGTCGGGGTGGAGCAGAATACTCCCCACCATAAATATGATGTGGCTCAGCATACGCTGCACGCCCTGAAGAATGTAAAGAGAGATAAGATACTCCGCCTTACCATGCTGTTCCATGACATGGGAAAACCATCGATGCGTACTACCGATGAGAATGGAAGAGATCATTTCAAAGGTCATGCTCTTGTCAGTGAAGAAATTGCCCGCAAGGTTATGCGGAGACTGAAATTTGACAACGAGACTGTGAAAAAGGTGTCCAGGCTTGTGTGTTATCATGATTACCGTGTGGAAGCAACGCCGGAGAATGTCCGCCGCGCGATGAACCGTATCGGCGTGGAGCTGTTCCCGTATTATCTTGCAGTGCGCATGGCTGATGCTAAGGCACAGAGTACCTACAGACGGCGGGAAAAGATCGAGAATATCGTGGCTATGAGACAGCTTTACCAGCAGGCGCTTCTGAATGGAGAGTGCGTCACCCTGAGGCAGCTCGCTGTCGGAGGGAAAGAGCTCATGGAGCTTGGAATGAAGCCCGGAAGAGAACTGGGAAGTATGCTGAGCGAGCTTTTGGAATATGTGATCGACGATCCGGAAAGAAATAAAAAGGAAATACTTTGCGCGTATGTAAAAGAAAAACTTGGTCTGTAATCATACTCGGACCAACTCTCTCATAGATTAGAATAAAAGTTCAGGTGTGCCCCCGACCGGAAAGGCTGAATGAACGGGGCGCACCCGGCTGTTATGATCAAAGAGTGTCTGACGGGGGGCGGCTATGAGAGAGGAATATGAGCTGGAAGTATTGGAACAGTATAATATAGAAGTAAAAGGCACCCGAAGGATAAGGGGTGCGTTTTTTTGCGATACAAATGAGGGGACGATGCTGCTGAAAGAGACTAAGATATCAGCGCGGCGAGCCCCTTTATTGTATGAGACGCTGAGCCGGATCGAAAAGCGGGGAAATATAAAAGTTGACACCCCTGTATATACAAAAGACGGAGAACTGCTTGTGACTTCAAGAGAAGGAACTGTCTATATGCTGAAACACTGGTACCAGGGGAGAGAATGCGATATCCGTCAGGAAGGAGAGCTTCTGCGTGCAGCGGGACAGCTCGCCCGTCTGCACAGGGAACTGGACGCTGTTTCCGCAGAATGGACTCCTGCCGGGCCGGCGGGGCTGCTTCCCGGCGTCAGGGGACCTCTGGAAGAGATCGGGCGGCATAACAGGGAGCTGAAAAAGGTGCGCTCGTTTATCCGGGGACGGGTGGCGAAAAATGAATTTGAATATCTTTATCTTGAAAGTTTTGAGAAAATGTACGATATGGCAGAAAAAGTTCTGGAAAGGATGGAAAGATCCGGATGCGAGGATTTATATAAGGAAAGTATGCAGATGGGGACTGTGATACATGGCGATTACAATTACCATAACCTTCTGATGTTAAAAGAGGGCATGGCAGTGACAGGATTTGAGCATATGCGTGTAGATATACAAATGCGTGACCTGTATTATTTTATGAGAAAAGCAATGGAAAAACATCATTGGAAACAAAAAACAGGACAGATGATTCTGGAAGCATATGAGCAGGAGCGCCCGGTCCAATCTCGGGAGAGAAACTGTCTGGGGCTGTTTCTGGCGTATCCTGAGAAATTCTGGAAGACTGCCGGAAATTATTACCGCTCAAATAAGGCGTGGCTGCCTGAAAAATGCGTAGAAAAGCTCGAGCTTGCCGTTCGCCAGGCTGAGGAAAAACAACATTTTCTGGAGGAAGTATTTTCTTTAAATATCTAAAAGAGTTTTGTTGCTGTCCGGGCTGAAACATGGTATATTAGAACTGGATTTATTTGTGATTTTGTACAAAAAAATCAATAAAAAGACAGTAGGAGTGGTAAAAATGTATCAGGAAGAGTATAAGCGCTGGATGGCAGCGGATCTGGAGGATGCAGACCTGAAGCCGGAGCTGGCAAAAATCGAAGGAAAAGACGATGAGATCAAAGAACGTTTTGCAGTTGCGCTGAAATTCGGGACAGCAGGACTGCGCGGCGTGCTCGGCGCGGGAACAAACCGCATGAATATTTATGTAGTGCGCCAGGCTACCCAGGGACTTGCAAACTGGGTAAAGACCCAGGGTGGAACACAGACAGTGGCGATCAGCTACGACAGCCGCCTGAAGAGCGATGTGTTTGCAAAGACAGCGGCAGGAGTGCTGGCTGCCAACGGGATCAAAGTAAGGATCTATGACGCTCTGATGCCTGTGCCTGCGCTTTCCTTTGCTACACGCTATTATAACTGCAATGCGGGAGTTATGGTGACTGCTTCCCACAATCCTGCAAAATATAACGGATATAAGGCATACGGACCGGACGGATGCCAGATGACAGATGACGCGGCGGCGATCGTATATGCGGAGATCCAGAAGACAGATGTTCTCACAGGGGCAAAATATATGTCCTTTGCACAGGGTGTTGAGGAAGGACTCATCCGTTTTGTGGGTGATGACTGCAAGAGGGCTCTGTATGATGCCATTGAGTCACGTCAGGTACGCCCGGGGCTGTGCAAAACAGCGGGACTTAAACTGGTGTACAGCCCTCTGAACGGTTCAGGGCTTGTGCCGGTTACACAGATATTAAAGGATATCGGAGTGACAGACATCACTATCGTACCTGATCAGGAATATCCGAATGGTTATTTTACTACATGCAGCTATCCGAACCCCGAAATTTTTGAGGCTCTTGAGCAGGGGCTGAACCTGGCGAAAGAGACGGGGGCGGATCTGATGCTGGCTACAGACCCGGATGCAGACCGTGTCGGTATCGCCATGAAGTGTCCGGATGGATCCTATGAGCTGGTCAGCGGAAACGAAGTGGGTGTGCTGCTCCTTGACTATATCTGCGCGGGACGCATTGAGAAGGGAACTATGCCGGAAAAACCGGTGGCAGTGAAATCCATTGTTTCCACACCTCTGGCTGACGCAGTCGCAGAGCACTATGGCGTTGAGCTGAGAAGCGTGCTGACGGGATTCAAATGGATCGGCGATCAGATCGCTCAGTTAGAGCAGGCGGGCGAAGTAGATCGTTTTATCTTCGGATTTGAGGAGAGCTACGGATACCTTGCAGGACCGTATGTGCGAGATAAGGACGCGGTCATCGGATCTATGCTGATCTGTGAGATGGCTGCATATTACAGGAGTATCGGAAGTTCTCTGAAACAGAGGATGGAGGAGATCTACGCACAGTACGGACGCTACCTCAATAAGGTGGACAGCTTTGAATTCCCGGGATTGAGCGGAATGGACAAGATGGCGGGCATCATGGAAAAGCTTCGTCAGGAACCGCTCAAAGAGATTGCCGGATACCAGGTGGTATCTGTGACAGATTATGAGAAACCGGAAGAGACAGGACTTCCGCCAGCAAATGTTCTGATCTATAAGCTGGAGAACAATGAGACTGTGATCGTTCGTCCGTCAGGTACAGAACCGAAGATTAAGATCTATTACACAACACTTGGTAAAGACCTCGCCGAGGCGCAGGCTGAGAAAGACAAACTTGCCGAAGCCCTGAAACCCGTGATGGAATAGGCGGAAGTATGCTGAGGGGAATAAGCCGGAAAAACGCTGAAAAATCTTGACAAAGCTTTATGAAACCGTTATAACAGTACATAAAGGCGGAATCATGCGGACGACCGGGCATATTCCCCCTTTAAAAAATCAGTATAAAATTGTATGCAGGTACAATAAAGAGGAGGATTTACCTATGAACAAAACAGAACTTATCGCAGCGATCGCAGAGAAGGCAGAAATTTCCAAGAAAGATTCTGAAAAAGCATTAAAGGCTTTTATTGACGTTGTTACAGAGCAGCTTAAAAATGACGATAAAGTTCAGCTCGTAGGCTTCGGAACATTCGAGGTAAGCAAGAGAGCGGCAAGAGAAGGAAGAAACCCGCAGACAGGACAGACAATGAAGATTGATGCATGCAAGGCACCGAAGTTCAAAGCAGGAAAAGCATTAAAGGATGCTATCAACTAATCTTGTCTTACACTTAAGATAAATGAACGGACAGGCACTTGCGATGCTGAGCGGGCATCGCAGGTGCTTTTTGCGCTTACTGCGGAAAAATAAGAGCTCTGCAGCAGTGAGATATGAGATAAAAGAAGAACGAGGAGGAAAGAAGATGCGTCTGGATAAATTTCTGAAAGTATCCCGTCTCATCAAGAGGCGGACCGTGGCAAATGAAGCCTGTGATGCAGGGCGCGTTATGGTCAACGGCAGACCGGCTAAGGCATCAGTACAAGTAAAACCCGGGGATGTGATCGAGATCGGGTTTGGCACGAAGACTGTTAAGGTGGAAGTAGTGGATGTGCAGGAGACAACGAAAAAGGAGCAGGCAAAGGAGCTGTTCAAATATCTTTAGGAATAAACGGTGAGTGCCTCTCATATATTTAAAAGCAGAGTGGGAGGGAGTGCGGATGGAAGAACAGCGTATCGCGAAGACACACAAACTGGTGGTCAACAACAGAAAGACGGCTGCGGTGACAGGGGTGCTGGATGTCCTATCTTTTGACCTGAATGAAATCCTTCTGGAGACAGAGCAGGGAATGCTGATGGTCAAGGGTACAGACTTGCATGTGAACAGGCTCAGCGTGGAAAAAGGAGAGGTTGATCTTTCCGGAAGTATAGACAGCATCGCCTATTCTAATATTTCGCAGAGCGCGGCAAAGACCACTGAGAGCTTCCTGGCAAAGCTGTTTAAGTAGGCATGATACTCGAGATCGGGACGGAAGCGGGTGTTTTTCTATATGCGGGGCTGTCAGGCATGACCGTAATGTTTGCCTATGGGATTCTCTCCTGTCTCAGAAGGCTGATCCCTCATAGCCTTCGGATGGTTGGTGCTGAAGACCTGTTTTTTTGGATTGCTGCCAGCGCATATATTTTCAATGGAATGTATGAGACTACATATGGGAGTATCCGATGGTTTTTCCTGCTTGGTCTTGGCTCAGGCGCCGGGGCCGGATATATGCTGGAATATTTCGTAAGGAAGGCGGGAGCGAGAATCAGCTCTGCTCTTCCGGTTCAAAAAGGGAAAAATAAAAGCCTTGAAAAAAAACAAAAAAGCATATAAAATAATCTTTAATAATGGGGAGCGCAAAGTACAAATTGATAAGCAGGGTGAGTGTGAATGAATAAGATGAGACAACAGAGATCTGTAAGGCAGAGACCGAAAAGAAAAAATGCCAGGCTCAGACAGCATAGGAGAAGTGTTCTTCTTATCTGTATGGTCCTGGTAGTAATGTCAGGTGTCCTCGCAGTCAGTTCTGTAAAATTGAATGCGAAGAATGCTCAGTATAAGGCGCAGGAAGAAGAGCTTGAGGCGCAGATCAAGGAAGAAGAGCAGCGAGCGAAAGAAGTAGAAGAATTTGAGGAATACGTTAAGACGGATGATTACATCAAGGATACTGCTGAAGAGAAGCTGGATCTGGTGGATCCGAATGAGATCCTGTTCAGACCGGCGCAGTAGGCAGACCGTGAGATGGCGATAAATATAGGATCAGGATTACGAATGAAGACTTCGGGAAGGGTTCCCGGGGTCTTTATTTATTCATAGAAAAGTTCATGCCTATTTACATCGCGGGGATCATGAAAGAAAGGGAGATAACGGTATGGATGATGGACAGGCGCTGCACGGCAGCCCGTACGTAGAACAGATTGAGAAATTCGCCCATTCGCTGAGGCAGATCTCACGCACATTCCTGGGGCTCGAGGAGAAGCGGCAGGCGTTTTCGGAGGAGGAGATCGAGGAGATTTTTTCCAGAGTGAGGGAGCGCGTGTGTGCAAAATGTGAAAAATGCAGCTGGTGCTGGGGAGAAAATTTTGTGCATACATATCAGATGGGCTATGACGTTCTTTCCGCAGTGGACAAGTACGGAAACGAGCTGAACACAGAGACGAAGAGAAAGCTGATGCAGAGATGTATTATGGCGCCCAGGCTCCTGAGGGAGACTCTGGAAGGATTTCACGGCGCGCGGCAGAATATTATCTGGGTGAACAGGATGGCAAGAAGCCGTGAGAGCTGTGCGATCCAGCTGGATACTTTTGCGGATATGATGCAGCGTACGGCGCAGGAACTCGAGGACAGCATCTTTACAGACGAGCGGCTGGAGAAAAAAATCACCGCGGTCTTGAAAAAAAAGGATATCCGAGTGCTGTACTCCCATTTTTTTATGAACGCGGACGGCAAGTATGAGATTCATGTAACTGTGCGGAGTATGAAAAAGGACAAGGTGCCGGTGAAAGAGATTGCCCGGGCTGTATCCGAGGCGGCCGGAAGAAAATTTGTCCTGCCGGGGGACAGCGCGCAGATGCTCGGAACAAGATATATGACGGTTGTGTGCAGGGAGGGACCGGCGTATTATACGATGCAGGGAACAGCGCGCATTGGAAAAGGCTGCGCGAATATTTCCGGAGATAATTTTTCCATGATGGATATGTCTGGCGGACGGCGGGGGGTCGTGCTTTCGGACGGTATGGGGTCCGGAGAGGAGGCGTGCAGGGAGAGCACGCTGGTCATAGAATTGCTTGAAGAGCTGATGGCAGCAGGTTTCCCGGAGAAGACCGCAATCCAGATGATCAATACCACTCTGGTCATTGGAAGGGAAGAAATTCATTATTCCACGGTAGATATGACAGTGTTTGACCTGTACACCGGAGAATGCGAGATCATAAAGGCGGGTGCATCCTCCACATTTATAAAGAAAAAGGACAGTGTTGAACACCTGAGTTCTACCAGCCTGCCGATCGGTGTGATGAACCATATAGAGATAGATTCAGTTAAGCGGAAACTGGAGGATGGAGATTTTGTGATAATGGTAACGGACGGGGTGCTGGACGCTCTGCCCGTGGGCGAGCAGGATATTTTGCTGGAGACGATCATACAGGGGAGCGCGATTTCTAACCCGAGGGAGATGGCGCACCATATATTGGAGCAGGTGCTGGCATGGACAGGGAAAGAACCGGCGGACGACATGACAGTGCTGGCGGTGGGGATATGGGAATCCTAGAGCTCTTTACTTTTGGGAATGAATTGGTTATAGTTTACATATGATGAGAAATGAAGAGAGAGAAGTGGAAAAGTTTATCAGAAAACACGGCATGATCGGGAAAGGTGACGTGGTGATCGCAGGTGTATCGGGCGGAGCGGACTCGGTATGCCTGCTTTTTGTGCTCTGCGCGCTTCGGGAAGAACTGGGCTTCAGTGTCATCGCATGCCATGTGAACCACGGGCTGCGCGGCGCCGAGGCGGATCGGGATGAGAACTATGTAAGAGATCTGTGCAAGGAGCTGGACGTGCCGTGCCGTTTTTTTCATGAAGATGTGGAATTAATTGCCAGGAAACGGAAACAATCTCCTGAGGAGGCGGGGCGCACGGCGCGCAGAGCCGCATTCCTGACAATGTGCCGTGAGGATGGAGGAACAAAGATCGCTACCGCCCATCACAGAGATGACAACGCGGAGACGGTACTTCTCAATATGGCGCGGGGCACCGGGCTGAAAGGACTTGGAGGTATCCGTCCGGTAACAGGAAAATGGATACGGCCGCTTCTTGTGCTTACGAGAGAACAGACGGAAAAATATCTTGAAGCCCGGGGGATATCATGGTGCGAGGATGCGACGAACAGCAGAGATGATTATACGCGCAACCGTATCCGGCACAATGTTCTGCCCATGCTGGAGGATCAGGTGAACAGGGGAACCGCGGCACATCTCGATGAGCTGTCCCGGCAGGCTCAGGAAATCTGGGATTATTTGGAGCGGGGCGTGGAACTTGCGTGGGAGAAATGTGTAAAAACAGGAAAAAGCCCCCAGACCGGCGTGAAAAGTGGGATAAAAGCCAGAGAGCCCCAGGCGCTGGAGATAGATAAGGAGAAGTTCGGGCAGGAGATGCCTGCTGTGCGGACACAGCTTTTAAGAAGATGCCTTGCCCGGGTCAGAGGAGGAGAACGTGATATCGGGACCACGCATGTGAACGCGGTATCAGATCTTTTTGAAAAACAGCCGGGGAGGAAACTTGACCTTCCCGGAGAAATACAGGCGGAGCGGACATATGCCGGGGTGCGCATCAAAAAGAGGGAAGAAAACAGAGGGATTTTTGAAATCCCTGTTCGTATTCCGGGGGAGACCGTGGTCCCCGGGACAGGACAGCGGATCGTGTGCCGGTTTGTGGAAAACGCAGATGTCTCGGCAGCCGAAGAGATACCGCAAAAAAGTTACACGAAATGGATTGATTATGATATAATAAAATACAGTCTTTCTGCGAGAACAAGGCAGGGCGGCGATTATCTTGTGATTGATGAAAAGGGGAGCCGCCAGAAGCTGAAAGCTTTTTTTGTGAATGAGAAGATCCCGCGGGAAGAACGAGACTGTATGCTGCTCATCGCGGACGGGGATCATATCATATGGATTCCGGGTTACAGAATGAGCAGGGAGTACCATGTCAACAGCAGGACCGAGAAAATTCTTGAGATAAAGATAACGGAGGAAAAAGGAAATGGCAGAGACGATCAGGGTTTTGATCCCCGAGGAGAAAGTTGATGAAAGAATCAGGGAGCTGGGAGAGATGATCAGCAGGGATTATGCAGGGAAACAGGTGCATCTCATCTGTGTATTGAAGGGCGGCGTATTCTTTATGTGTGAACTGGCAAAGCGTATCACGGTGCCGGTATCTATGGATTTCATGTGCGTGGGAAGCTACGGAGACGGGACTGCTTCCAGCGGGGTTGTGCGTATTGCAAAAGACCTGGATGAGTCCATCGAGAATAAAGAGGTGCTGATCGTTGAGGATATTATTGACTCCGGTAATACGCTGTATTATCTGATGGACGTCCTTAAGAAGAGAAATCCTGCCAGTATGCGGCTGTGCACGCTTCTTGACAAACCGGAGCGCAGGGTGAAGGATGTGAAAGTGGATTACTGCGGATTTGAGATCCCGGATGAATTCGTTGTGGGATACGGGCTTGATTATGCCCAGAAATATAGAAACCTTCCTTACATCGGGGTAGTGGAAGGTCTGGAATAGGAAGGAGTATAGTTTTGGATAATAACAGGAAATACAGGAGCATCAATGTGTCTACGATCCTGATGTTTATTGTGATCGTAGTGGCGGCTCTCTGGATGGCAGGCAGGATGCAGATGCACCGTCAGGAGATGGGGTATACGGATTTTGTCTCCCAGGTCCGGCAGGGCAATGTGACCGACGTATATATCGACCTGAACCGCGCCGTGCCCACGGGTACGGTGTCATTCATGCTGAAGGATGAGGATGTGGCAAGGACTGTGAATGTTTCTGATGTGGAGGATGTGAAAGATCTTCTTGACGATCATGAAGTAAACTACAGTATGTCTGCAATACCTGAAGAGTCTGTATTTACGACGGTGCTTCTCCCGCTTCTGATCACGCTTGCAGGCGTATTCCTCATCTTTTATCTGATGAACAGGCAGAACGGCGGGGCGAATGCAAAGGCGATGAACTTCGGGAAGAGCCGCGCCAGGATGACGGGGCAGGATGAGATCAAAGCCACGTTTGCGGATGTGGCGGGACTGAAAGAAGAGAAAGAGGAACTTGAAGAAATCGTGGATTTCCTCAAGGCGCCGAAAAAATATGTACAGCTGGGAGCCAGAATACCAAAGGGCGTCCTCCTGGAGGGACCTCCGGGAACAGGTAAGACTCTGCTTGCAAAGGCAGTGGCAGGTGAAGCGGGAGTTCCGTTTTTCAGTATCTCCGGATCTGACTTCGTAGAGATGTTTGTGGGAGTGGGAGCGTCCCGTGTGCGCGATCTGTTTCAGGATGCGAAGAAAAACGCACCGTGTATTGTGTTCATTGATGAGATTGACGCGGTGGCGAGACGGCGGGGAAGCGGTCTCGGCGGCGGTCATGACGAGAGGGAGCAGACGCTTAACCAGCTTCTCGTGGAGATGGACGGCTTTGGAGTGAATGAAGGAATCATTGTGATGGCGGCAACGAACAGGAAAGATATCCTGGACCCGGCGATCCTTCGTCCCGGACGGTTTGACCGGAATGTGATCGTAGGGCGCCCGGACGTGGGCGGCAGGGAAGAAATCCTGAAAGTTCATGCAAAGAATAAACCGCTGGGCGATGACGTAGATCTGCGTCAGATCGCGCAGACAACGGCAGGCTTTACCGGCGCGGACCTGGAGAATTTGTTAAACGAGGCTGCGATACTGGCGGCGAAGGATAACAGAGTGTTTATCCAGCAGCAGGATATCCGTCATGCATTTGTAAAAGTGGGCATCGGTCCGGAGAAGAAGAGCCGTATTGTTTCTGAGAAAGAGCGGAGGATCACAGCCTATCATGAGGCAGGGCATGCGATCCTGTTCCATACCCTGCCGGATGTAGGACCGGTTTACAGTGTGTCTATTATTCCGACAGGAGGGGCCGGCGGATATACCATGCCGCTCCCGGAGAAGGATGATATGTTTAACACAAAGGGGCATATGCTCCAGGAGATCACTGTGGCGCTGGGCGGCCGGGTGGCAGAGGAGGAAATCTTCGATGACATCACCACTGGGGCGTCTCAGGATATTAAGCAGGCAACAGCGATCGCAAAATCAATGATCACTAAGTTCGGTATGTCCGAACGGTTAGGTTTGATCAATTACGATAATGACAGTGACGAAGTATTCATCGGAAGAGATTTCGGACACACATCAAGAGGGTATGGTGAAAAGGTTGCCGGAACGATCGATGAAGAAGTAAAGCGGATCATCGATGAGTGTTACGCGAAGGCTCGTAAGATTATTCAGGAGCATCATGACGTCCTGGATAAGTGCGCAAAGCTTCTGTTAGAGAAGGAAAAGATCACAAGGAGCGAGTTTGAGGCATTATTTGATGAGGACAGCGAGACTAAGGGGGCTTAAATTATGAACAGAGACGCGCTGTTCTGTGACGGTACGCAGGACTATGTCAGTCCTGCGGAACCGGCGGTAAATGAAAGGGTATTTCTGCGTTTCCGGACAGCACATAATGATGTGGAAGAGGTGAATCTTCTTACAGGGGAAGACAGCCATGCTATGTGGAAAGTCTGTTCGGGAGACGACTTTGATTTTTATGAGATCGAATGGCAGCTTGGCACAGAACCTTTTCGCTACTCGTTCGAAATAAAAAAAGGGGAACAGATCTGGTATTTCAACCGATACGGAGTATCGGACCACAGAGAAGATTACTATGCCTTTACTATTGTTCCGGGTTTTTCTACTCCGGATTGGGCAAAGGGAGCGGTTATGTATCAGATTTTTGTTGACCGCTTCTGCAATGGTGATCCTGCCAATGATGTGGAAGACCGAGAATATATCTATATAGGCGAGCCGAGTACAAAGGTCAGAGACTGGAATCAGACGCCTGCGGCAAGGGATATCCATAATTTTTACGGAGGCGATCTCCAGGGAGTAATGGATAAGCTGGATTATCTTCAGGAACTGGGAGTTGAGGTGGTTTATTTTAACCCGCTGTTTGTCTCTCCGTCTAACCATAAGTATGACATCCAGGATTACGACTACATTGATCCCCATTACGGAAAGATTGTTGAAGACGGAGGCGATGTGCTTCCCGCGGGCGCTCAGGACAATATCCATGCCACTAAGTATCAGAAGCGCACAGGGGATATTCGTAATCTGGAGGCCAGTAATAAATTGTTCGCCCGCCTTGTAGAAGAGATGCACAAGCGGGGAATGAGGGTGATACTGGACGGAGTATTCAATCACTGCGGTTCCTTTAATAAATGGATGGACAGAGAGCGGATCTATGAGCAGCAGCCGGAATATCCGAAGGGCGCTTATGTGAGCGCTGACAGTCCATACAGAGAGTTTTTCCACTTCTTTGATAACCGGAATGAAGCATGGCCCTACAATGGCAGCTATGACGGGTGGTGGGGGCATGATACGCTTCCGAAACTTTCATATGAAGATTCACCTGAGCTTGAGCAATATATAATGGACATAGGAAAGAAATGGGTTTCTCCGCCTTATAATGTTGACGGATGGCGTCTTGATGTTGCGGCGGATCTGGGGTGCAGCAACGAGTATAACCATATGTTCTGGAAACGCTTCCGCTCAGAGGTGAAAAAAGCGAACCCGGAAGCGCTCATACTGGCTGAGCACTACGGAGATCCGATCGAGTGGCTCCAGGGAGACGAGTGGGACAGTGTCATGAACTACGATGCGTTCATGGAGCCTCTTACATGGTTCCTGACCGGAATGGAGAAGCACAGTGACGAGCGCCGAACGGACCTGTGGGGAAACCCGGACAATTTTGTGGGCGCGATGAGGCATTTTATGGCAAGTATGCTTACACCCTCCCTTCAGGTAGCGATGAATGAGCTGTCAAACCACGATCATTCAAGGTTCCTTACCCGGACGAATCATATTGTCGGACGTGCGGAGCATGTGGGGGCAAAGGCGGCGGAGGAAGGCGTAAACCATGCGGTCATGAGGGAAGCGGTCGTTGTGCAGATGACATGGGTCGGCGCGCCTACCATTTATTATGGGGACGAGGCCGGGCTGTGCGGATTTACTGACCCGGACAACAGGCGCACATTCCCGTGGGGGAATGAAGATAAAGATCTTCTGGAATTTCATAAAGAGATGATCCGGATACACAAAGAGGAAAAACCGCTGAGAAAAGGTTCCATCAAGCTTCTTTTTGCAGCGCATAATGTTCTTGCATATGCCAGGTTCCAGGGGGGCGAGCAGATAATCGTTGTCCTGAACAACAGTAAGGAGCTGAAAGAGATCACTATTCCCGTATGGCTGTCCGGCGTGCCGAAGGAAGGCAGGATGAAACGGCTTGTCTATACATACGAGAATGGATATACGACCGCTTATGACGAGTACATCGTGCAGAACGGCGAGATCGTCATCAATATGGGACGGCATTCAGCGGCGGTGCTGAAGCCGACCCGCAGAAATGTAAATTAGCATAGTAAGAGCGGCGGCGAAAGGGAAGTACATGGCAAAGAAAATCGCAGTAGTAAACGACCTGTCCGGCTTTGGACGCTGCTCTCTCACCGCGGCGATCTCTGTGATTGCTGCGATGGGCGTGCAGCCCTGTCCTCTGCCGACGGCAGTTTTGAGCGCGCAGACGGGATATTCGAGTTATTTTTATGATGACTATACGGATAAAATGACAGAGATCCAGAGCGAATGGGAAAAAATGGATGTCAGGTTTGACGGGATCTATATGGGATTTATGTCAGGGTGCCGCCAGATTGGGAAAGCCCTTGAATTTGTGGAGACATTTTACAGGGAGGATACATTCCTTCTGGTGGATCCGATCATGGGCGATAACGGAGCCCGTTTCGATATGTTTTCTTCTGAGTTCCAGGAGGATATGAAACATCTGGCAAAAAGAGCAGATATCATCACGCCGAATTTCACAGAACTTTGTCTTCTGACAGACACAGATCCGTGCGTGGCTGCAAAGCCGGAAGGCGCGGAAGCCGGGGATAAAAATACAGAAATCGCTCCGGGCAGTGCCGGGATCGTGGATATGGCGGAGAAGCTTGCCAGATACATCATGCAGGAAGGCCCGAAAGAGGTAGTTGTCACCGGAATACGTTTTCGGGACAGTGCAGCGGGCAGGGAAATGATGGGAAATCTTGCGGTCACAAAAGACAGATCGCGGTTTTATGCACATCCGTTTATCGGGGAAGGCTACTCCGGGACAGGAGATCTGTTCGCCTCGGTGGTTGCCGGCGGGAAAGCCAGGGGAGATCTCCTGGAAGAAGATGTAAAGCTGGCAGGAGAAATGATCGCTCTGGCGATACAGGATTCGGTAAAAAATAAAGTCCCCAGAGATGAAGGGACAGAGTACGAAAAATATCTTTCGATGCTGATAAAATGAAAGCTGGATCTGTATGGGAGGACGGACTTTTTATTGATCGTCCGCCCTGGTACAGATCCAGCTTTATTTCGTCAGCACTTCAATCCCGTCCTCTGTGACGAGTACCATATATTCGATCTGCGCCGACAGTCCGTCATCTATGGTGTATACAGTCCATCCGTTGTCTTCATCGACAAAGAAGTCGGGACTTCCCTCATTGATCATAGGCTCTATTGTGAACATCATGCCCGGGACAAGGAGCATTTCGCTTCCCTTCGGAGTCACATAGCTTACAAACGGATCCTCATGAAAGGCAAGCCCGATCCCATGTCCGCCGATCTCTTCTACTACAGAGTAGCCGTTTGCCTTGGCGTGAGTGTTGATCGCATCAGCGATATCGCCTAAGTGGCCCCATGGTTTTGCGGCAGCGAGACCAAGCTCAACACATTCTTCGGTGACGCGGACCAGACGCTCTGCGCGCTCAGATACCTTTCCCATTTTGAACATCCGGGAAGCATCTGAGAAATACCCGTCAAGGATGGTGGATACGTCTACATTGATGATGTCCCCCTCTTTCAGGATGATCTCTTTGTCCGGAATACCGTGGCAGATTTCGTTATTGACGGATGTGCACACGCTTTTCGGGAAACCCTGATAATCCAGGGGGGCGGGAATCCCGCCGTGTTCTACTGTAAAGTTATGGACGATCTCATCGATCTCGGCTGTGCTCATACCGATGCGGATGTGTTTTGCCACTTCGTCCAGGACTGCGGTGTTAAGAGCCGCGCTCTCTTTAATCTTAGCGATCTGCGCCGGAGTTTTGAGGAGCTGGCGCGTTGGGACGATCTCTCCCCTTTCCGCGTGCAAGAGCATTTTTTCTTCAATAGGCATATGGCATTTTTTATATTTTTTTCCGCTGCCACACCAGCAAAGGTCATTTCTTTCCATAAAAAACATCTCCTCTGAAATTAATTTTTATTATAGTCATATGAAAAAATATAACTTTCTGATTTATAATAATGATCATCCCGAGCACAGTGTCAGAACCGGTGTATGAACAGCCCGCTCCTGAGTTTTGGCTCGAACCATGTGGATTTGGGAGGCATCAGCCTGCCTGAGTCAGCGATCCGAAGGAGCTCCTCCATGGAGGTGGGATGCATGGAAAAAGCGATCCCTCCCGAGTCGTCAGCCATGTGCTCAAGTGCTTCAGCTCCTTTTATCTCTCCGACAAAGCGGATGCGTGAATCGGTCTTCGGATCTCTGATCCCGAGAACGGGAGCAAGAATATGATCTTGGAGGATAGATACATCAAGCCCGCTGACCGGATCGTCAGACATCAGGGATGTATGCGCCTGCGCGCGATACCAAACGCCTCCGGAGTAAATCCCGAATGCGCCTTTGTCTTCCGGGCGGTAAGGTCCGGCGCCGATCCGGGTGATATTGAAGCTGTCTTTTATCTTATCAAGAAATGAAGTAAATGTATACCCATTCTTATCTGTGACAACCCGGTCATAGCCATATATTTTAAGCTCATCGGAAGGAAAGAGGACACTGAGGAAGAAATTGTATTCTTCACTGCCGGAAAAGCCCGGATCAGCGGCTCTCCTGGATAAACCTACCTTCACGGCAGAAGCGGCCCTGTGGTGTCCGTCTGCAATATAAAGATGGGGGATCCCGGCATAAATACGGGAAATATTCTCAATATCATCCGGATCTTCGATCTTCCAGACCTGGTGCCGTATTCCGTCAGAACCGGTAAAATCATACAGAGCATTTCCGCTTTTTACGCGGTTTGTGATCTGATGCAGGGCGGCATTGGGACGGTGAGTGAGAAAGATGGGGCCTGTCTGGGCGCTGCACGTATCGATGTGTCGGATGCGGTCCTGTTCTTTTGCTTCAAGAGTTTTTTCATGCTGAAGGATCACGCCGTTTGTGTAGTCGTCAATGGACGCGCAGGCGGCGAGACCTGTCTGAGTCCTTCCGTCCATAGTAAGCGCATATATATAGTAACAGTCCATAGTGTCCTGGATAAAGGAACCGTCCCGGATCATTTCATTCAAAGTATGGCCGGCAGTTTCGTATACCTGCGGCGAGTACATGTCTGTTCCTTCGGGAAGAAGGGTTTCCGCCCGGTCAATCTTCAGGAAGGAAAGGGGATTGTTACGGACGATTTCCCTTGCTTCCGCGCTGCTGTATACGTCATAGGGGAGAGCCGCAATGGAAGAGGCAAGATCTTCTCTGGGGCGGATTCCCCGGAATGGTCGGATGATACTCATGTCAGTCTCCTTTCAAAGCGCGCGGATGCATTCAGCCCGCACCCGGACGCGTGTGTTTTCAATATAATCAACAGGGATATTCTAACATAGAAATTTGCGGTATGCCACTGCACAGCCTGATAAAATATCCGGCGTGATAAAAATGATGCGGCGGCAAGATCCGACAAAAACCGTGATTTTTACTTGCCCGGCTGTAAAAAGTATAGTAGTATTAAGACTTAAAGGAGTGATAAATTTTATGTGGTACTGGATCGTAATGTTTGTGCTGGCAGCTGGAAGCATTGCTATGCTGTCGGTGTCGTTTATCAGTATAAAAAAGCGAAATGACAGGGCTGTATACGCCGGCGGAGGAAGACGCGGCTATGCACGAGATGACGATGAGGATGTTTCTGATACTCCCCGGCGCAGGCGCGGGAGAGATGAGGACGATTCCCGGGAGCGGGAAGAACGTCCGCGCAGGAAGAAAAAAAGACAGTGGAAGATCGTTCTGGAAGATATCGACAGCTGGGATAAATATACATTCACATTCTACGACACGGTAGGGATCGGAAGAGGAAAAGACGGAAGTATGTATGAAAAGTATCTGCCGGTGACCGGGGATGGAAGAGTGTCCAAGATCCACTGCGTTATTATCCACAAAGGGGATAAGCTTTATCTGAAGGATGAGGGATCTAGAAATGGTACATACTTAAACGGGGAGAGGCTGGAAGGTCCGGTCGTGATCCAGAGAGATGATATCATCGGAGTCGGAGAGTCTCGTTTTGAAGTGCAGAGGATACTCAGAGAAAGCGAGTAAAGAGCCTGAACACATTTCCGGAAGACGTAAGAAAGCATGCTCTGTCACGGCAGAGACCGGTTATGCATATAGTACATATATAATGTCTGTCCGGGAGTGAAGTGTATGAATGGTATGAATGAGAAAATGCCTTATTATATGGCATATCCGGTCCCATTTTCATATGATGACGAGAGAACCGAACGGAGGGATATCGAATATCTAAGGAGCATGTATCCGGATATCCCGAAAAGGCTCCTTCCCTATGTGGAAGAAGAATGCGACCGCATGGAATATGCAAATAGCATGATGTACGACCAATACCCTGATAAACTGCAGCTTAAACTGATGTGCAGCCGCATCTGCGATAATGCAGGCAGGCATGAGCGGTTCTGTACTGAAGGGGATGCGGATGGAGGGAAGATGGAAGCCCAGTCTCTGCGTGATCTGGTAGAAGTTATACTCTATCAGGAATTGTACAGGCGAAGATGTGATCACCGGCGGAGATGCAGGCGGTTTTACTAGAAAAAAATACAATGATGGATAAACAGATGCCGGACTGTGATGGAGCGGCGTCTGGAGACGGGATGAAAAATAATGGACCATAAAAAGAAAAACCTTATATTTATCGGCATGCCGGCAGTAGGGAAGAGCACAGTAGGGATTGTGGTCGCAAAGCGCCTCGGGATGCAGTTTATAGATACTGACCTGCTGATCCAGGAACAGGAGGGGAAACTGCTCAGGGAGATCATAGCTGAAAAGGGGCAGGACGGTTTTCTGGAGATAGAAAACCGGGTGAATGCATCGGTAACACCGGAGAATGCGGTCATATCCCCGGGCGGAAGTGTGGTCTACTGCAGGGAAGCCATGGAGCATTATAAAAAAATCGGCACAGTCGTATATTTGAAGGCGTCTTATCAGACAATAAAGAAGAGGATAAGGAACCCGAAAAAACGAGGCGTGGTACTGCGCGATGGGCAGTCTTTCAGAGATCTGTATAATGAGAGAGTGCCATTTTTTGAAAAATATGCGGATATCACAATCTGTGAGGACGGATGCCGTATAGAAGAAACAATAGAAAATGTTTTGAATGCGGTAAAAAAACGCCGAAAAAAATACAGAAGACGTAAAAAACTTGACAAGGGGGCACCACCCAAACTAAAATAGGGCTTTGGAAAAAGCTGTTTTTGTGGTACAATAAATTCGGCTGAATGAAAGTACAGATATGATAACAGAATGTTAATCGAGGTGCGAAATGGAGCAATATATCATCAAAGGCGGAAATCCGCTGGTAGGGGAAGTGGAGATCGGTGGCGCCAAGAATGCAGCTCTTGCGATTCTTGCGGCAGCGATTATGACAGATGAGACGGTCTTGATCGATAATCTGCCGGATGTCAATGATGTTAATGTGATGATCGAAGCGATCAGCGGTATCGGGGCGATGGTACAGCGCATTGACCGGCACACAGTGAAGATCAATGGCGGTACGATCGGTGATTTTAATATAGAGTATGATTATATCAAGAAGATCAGGGCGTCCTATTATCTTTTGGGAGCGCTGCTCGGGAAATACAGGCGTGCCGAGGTGGCACTGCCGGGAGGCTGCAACATCGGCAGCAGACCGATCGACCAGCATCTGAAAGGCTTCCGTGCATTGGGCGCGGACGTGGATATCGAACATGGAAAGATTGTTGCCGAGGCAGAGAAGCTGAAGGGCACGCATCTTTACTTTGACGTGGTCACAGTGGGAGCCACTATCAATGTTATGATGGCGGCGGCCATGGCAGACGGCGTAACGATCATGGAAAACGTGGCAAAAGAGCCTCATGTTGTTGATGTTGCAAACTTCCTCAACAGCATGGGAGCAAATATCAGAGGAGCCGGTACGGATGTGATCAAGATCCGCGGCGTAAAATCCCTGCATAAGACGGAGTATTCTATCATTCCGGATCAGATTGAGGCAGGAACATTTATGTTCGCGGCAGCGGCTACCAAAGGGGACGTCACAGTACTTAATGTGATCCCGAAACATCTGGACGCTACGATCTCCAAGCTGGTGGACATCGGGTGCGAGGTGGAAGAATTTGACGATGCAGTGCGAGTAATCGCGAAGGGACGTCTCAGAAGCACACAGGTCAAGACGCTGCCTTATCCGGGATATCCGACAGATATGCAGCCTCAGATCGGCGTAGTCCTTGCGCTTGCAAAGGGAACGAGCACGATCACGGAGAGCATCTTTGAAAACCGTTTTAAATATCTCGGGGAGCTGGCGCGTATGGGAGCGGTGGCAAAGGTCGAGGGAAATTCGGCGACTATTGAAGGTGTAGAGAAATTTTCGGCGGCACGAGTGAGTGCGCCGGACCTGAGAGCAGGAGCGGCTCTCTGTATTGCAGGACTTGCGGCAGACGGCATTACGATCGTAGATGATATCGTGTACATTCAGAGAGGATATGAGAGGTTTGAAGAGAAGCTCCAGAGCCTTGGCGGAATGATAGAGAAGGTGTCCAGCGAAAAGGAGATCCAGAAATTTAAACTAAAAGTGGGATAGAAACAAAAGGGCAGAGCCGTAAGGTTCTGCCTTTTGTGCAAAAGGGCGGTTTCGAAACATGAGGCGGATACGGTAAATTATGGGACGTCATATATAAAGGAGTACATAAGAGGTGGAAGGAAAAAGATACAGCAGGAGAAGGTATGAGGAAATGCGGCGCCGGAGGCTGCGGCAGGTCAGGAGGCAGAGGCTGGCAGTCTTAGGAGTGTGTGTCGTGCTTATTGCAGCCGGGGCTGCAGCGGGAGTCCGGGTATGGCGCGGTCATCAGGAAAAAGTGCAGGCTGCCCGTCAGGCAGAAGAGGTGAAGAAGGTGATCGCCGCGGAGTATGAGAAGTTCCTGGGAGAAGAGGCGCGGGAAACTGCGTCAGTACAGGGCGGTGAGACACAGGGGAATGGTTTTGCACAGTGGGTGGAAAAAGAGTTTCCGGATGAGATGACATCGGAGCTGCCGGAGGCTGTGGCAGACGGAGATTTTACGTCCGGGGAGGCTTATCAGATCCTGGGAGCAACGATGCATGTTCTTTCAGATGATTACCAGGGCCTGCTGAAGGATGCGGATACGGCAAAAGCTAATGGCATCTATGTGAAGGGGCATGAGAATGCTTCGGGTGCGCGCGCAGGGGATAAGAGCAGCGGGGAAGATGCCGTGACTGTGACTGTGGCAGGGGATCTCTGCCTGGAAGAGGACGGGTTTGTGATCGACAAATACGATGAAGTGAATAATCTGGAGGCATGCATTTCACCGGAGATCCTGGATATCACTCAAAATGCAGATGTTTTTTATCTGAATCATGAATATACGGTGAGTAACCGGGGCGAAGCGCTGGCGGGAAAGCTGTATACATTCAGGGCAAAGCCGGAACGGATGGCTCTGCTGGAAGAAATGGGGACTGATCTGGTGTCCCTCGCAAATAACCATATCTACGACTATGGGGAAGCGGGGATGCTGGATACGCTGTCTTACCTTGATCAAGCGCAGATTCCTTATGTGGGCGGAGGCAGGAACATAGGGGAAGCCGGGCGTCCGATATACTTCATTATCAATGGGATGAAGATCGGCTTCGTGGCGGCAAGTAATGCAGAACTGACCCTTTATACCCCGGCGGCGGGAGAAGATTCTCCGGGAATATTGGAAGCTTACGATACATCGATGTATGACCGGGTGATCGCAGCGGCGTCAAAGGGGTGCGATTATCTGATCGCATACATTCACTGGGGACCGGAGGATGTGAATCAGTATGCAGATTATCAGTCTGCACAGGGAAAAGAGTTCCTTGATGCGGGCGCTGATATCGTGGTGGGCGGTCATCCGCATGTGCTCCAGGGAATAGAATATATGGACGGGAAACCGGTGATATACAGCATGGGAGATTTTTGGTTTAATGGAGAAACGAAGTATACAGGGCTTTTGAACCTGGAGATATCTGTGGACGGGCTGAAGCGGATGTCCTTTACGCCCTGTCTTCAAACCGGATTTACTACACAGTATTTAGAGGATGCCGGGGAGCAGAGAGAAATGTTTGATTTCCTGGAGAGCCTGTCGCCCAACGTGCAGATCGACGATCAGGGGGTTATCACAGAAATCCGGGAGTGAGCAGAAAGGGAAATTTCCGGAAATACAGGAAAGACTATTGACATTTCGGCAGTTATGCTGTAAGGTCACTTAGTGGAACATGACAAAATGAATAACCAGACTTTCTCTTATTCAGAGCGGTGGAGATACAAAGGATCTGAGAAGCCGCGGCAACCCCTTGTAAGGAAGGTGCCAACCTGAGCGAGTGATCGAACAATAAGAGGATTGTTGTGATAGAGTGACAGTCCGCTTTGCGCGGGCTGTTTTGTTTGACGGGAAAGCCGTATTTGCAGCTGAGCGTCCGACAAAAAGCGATCCGACAGAGAAAGGAAAGTTACGCCGGCGGGCAATGTGCCCGGCGGACCTAGGAAAGGAGAAACAGATGGAGAAATTATTATTTACTTCAGAGTCAGTGACAGAGGGGCACCCGGATAAGATGTGCGACCAGATTTCAGACGCGATCCTGGATGCCCTGATGGAGCAGGATCCCATGAGCCGCGTGGCGTGCGAGACATGCTGTACGACAGGAATGGTCATGGTCATGGGAGAGATAACGACAAAGGCGTATGTGGATATCCCGAAAATCGTGCGCGATACAGTGCGTGAGATCGGATATACGCGAGGAAAGTACGGATTTGACGCGGATACATGCGGCGTGATCACAACCATTGACGAGCAGTCGGCGGACATTGCGCTCGGCGTTGACAAAGCGCTGGAGGCAAAAGAGAATAAGATGTCAGAGGATGATATCGAGGCGATTGGCGCCGGCGATCAGGGGATGATGTTCGGGTATGCGTCCGATGAGACTGAGGAGTATATGCCCTATCCCATCGCAATGGCGCATAAGCTGGCGCGCCGCCTGACAGAGGTCAGGAAGGACGGCACCCTCCCCTATCTCCGTCCGGACGGAAAGACACAGGTTACAGTAGAGTATGATGAGAATGGAACTCCGAAAAGACTGGATGCAGTTGTCCTCTCTACGCAGCATGACCCGGATGTGACTCAGGAGCAGATCCACGAGGATGTTAAGAAATATGTATTCGATGAGATCATTCCCGCGGAAATGATTGACGAGGATACCAAATTCTTTATCAACCCTACGGGAAGATTTGTGATCGGCGGTCCTCACGGTGACAGCGGACTGACCGGGCGCAAGATCATCGTAGATACCTACGGCGGTATGGCGCGCCATGGAGGCGGGGCATTTTCCGGAAAGGACTGCACGAAGGTGGACCGCTCTGCGGCATATGCGGCGAGATATGCCGCAAAGAATATCGTGGCAGCAGGACTGGCAAAGAGATGTGAGATTCAGCTATCCTATGCGATCGGTGTGGCACAGCCTACATCTATTTCCGTAGACACTTTCGGCACAGGCAAAGTCTCTGACGGCAGGCTGGTGGAGATCATCAGAGAAAACTTTGACTTCCGTCCGGCGGGGATCATAAGGATGCTCGATCTGCGAAGACCGATCTACAAGCAGACAGCTGCGTACGGGCACTTCGGACGCCATGATCTGGATCTGCCGTGGGAGAAGCTGGATAAGGTTGACGCACTGAAGAAATATCTGTAAAATATACACAATGGAGCAAAAAGAGTCAGGGGGACTGTTCAAAAGCGCCTGGCTCTTTTGTTTATTAAGAATATTCTGAAAACGGTGACAAAAGGGGTCAGACCCCTGTTAACAGGGGTCTGACCCCTTTTAGGAGAATATTCTGACAGAAAGGAGCTGCAAATGAAACTCAGGACAAAACTTCTTATTGTTTTTATATCAGTCATGATCCTGCCGACGATCTTTACCTCAGTGGCAATGCAGACATTTGCGCCGGAGAGGGTAAATGAGATACAGCAGATGTATCTCATGATCGTATTTCTGACTACCGGGCTTCTGATCTACTGGATCTACCGGGGCATATCTGTTCCGCTGGCGAAGCTTCAGAAGGCGGCGCGCAATATCCGCGAGGGAAACCTGGATTTTGAGATCCAGCAGGATTCGGATGATGAGATCGGGCAGCTCTGTCAGGATTTTGAGGAGATGCGCCTCCGTCTGAAGGCAAACGCAGAGGAAAAGGTGGCGTTTGACAAGGAAAACAAAGAGCTGATCAGTAATATTTCTCATGATCTGAAGACGCCGATCACAGCTATCAAGGGATATGTGGAAGGTATCATGGACGGGGTCGCGGATACTCCGGAAAAGATGGACAGATATATCAAGACCATTTATAATAAGGCTAATGAGATGGATCTTCTCATTAATGAGCTGACTCTGTATTCCAAGATCGATACGAACAGGATTCCGTACAATTTTACAACGATTTCCGCGAAAGGATATTTCGAGGACTGTGCGGAGGACCTTCGCATGGAATTAGAGGCAAAGGGCGTGGAATTCTCTTACCGGAACTGGATGGAGGAGGATTGCAAGGTGATCGTAGACCCTGAGCAGCTCAGGAGAGTTATCAACAACATCGTATCTAACTCGCTGAAATATGTGGATAAGCCGCAGACGCGGATCACGATGGAGGTTAAGGATGTGGGAGACTTCATCCAGGTCGAGATGGGTGATAACGGGAAAGGGATCGCGGCAAAGGATCTGCCTTACATTTTTGACAGATTTTACCGCACGGATGCATCACGGAATTCTTCAAAGGGGGGAAGCGGCATCGGGCTTTCCATTGTCAAGAAGATCGTGGAGGAACACGGGGGGAATATCTGGGCGACCAGTGAAGAGGGCACTGGCACCACAATGTATTTTGTGATCAGAAAATATCAGGAGGTACCGATCGATGAGTAAGCGTATTTTGATCGTGGAAGACGAAGAGAGCATTGCGGATCTGGAGAAAGATTATCTGGAGCTGAGTAATTTTGAGGTGGAAGTCGCCAATGACGGGGAGACCGGGCTAAAAAAAGGGATGGAGGGAGATTTCGACCTGATCATCCTGGACCTGATGCTGCCGGGAGTGGACGGGTTTGAAATCTGCCGCCAGATCAGAGATAAGAAAAATACTCCGATCATCATGGTGTCGGCGAAAAAGGATGATATTGACAAGATCAGGGGGCTTGGTCTGGGAGCAGACGATTATATGACCAAGCCGTTCAGCCCGAGCGAGCTGGTTGCCCGGGTGAAAGCTCACCTGGCGCGCTACGAGCGGCTGATCGGGAGCAACGTGGAGGAGAATAAGGTGATCGAGATCCGCGGGCTGAAGATCGATACTACTGCCCGGCGCGTGTGGGTCGGCGGGGAGGAGAGAAACTTTACGACAAAGGAGTTTGATCTGCTGACGTTCCTGGCGAGCCATCCGAACCATGTGTATACAAAGGAAGAGCTGTTCAGGGAGATCTGGGATATGGAGTCCATCGGGGACATTGCTACCGTGACTGTGCACATTAAGAAAATTCGTGAGAAGATCGAGTATGACACATCCCACCCGCAGTATATAGAAACGATCTGGGGCGTGGGCTACCGGTTTAAAGTATGACCTATGCAGCTGAGTGCTTTTTTCGGGGAAGTCTTGACCTCACAGCATGACGGCGATGATCAAAAGCTCGAGCAGGAGAGTGAACACAAGGATCCCGAAGACTGCCCAGCTGTATTTGGAGTCATTTAAAAGCTGGTTTAACTGATCAGGCAGCATGTTCCTATTGCTGCCTGAAATCATAATAAAAACTGCAGCAAGCAGGCATTTTTTAGCTCTTTCTTTACAGCCCCTTCTCTTGTCAATCCCTATGGAGAGTGATATATTAGATTGGAAACGACTCCTGCGGATGCAGGAAAGTATAAATAGGAGATAAAATTTCATATGGAAGAGCAGAAAAAAAGTGCAAGGCGTGTGCGTCTGAATACGATGCAGCTCATTGCACTTGGATTTTTTGGAGTGATTTTTTTAGGCGGCGTGCTCCTGTGGCTTCCGTTCAGCAACCAGAAGCCGATTGAATTTATCGACGCGCTCTTTACGTCGGTGACCAGCGTGTGCGTGACCGGGCTCGTGACGATCGTCCCGGCGGAGCAGTTTACCGTGGTGGGAAAGATCATCCTTGTGATCCTGATCCAGATCGGAGGTCTTGGGATCATTGCATGTATCTCGGCGTTCTATCTGATGCTGGGGAAACGGATCTCTATGAAGAGAAGGATCACGATCCAGCAGGCTTACGGACTGGACACACTTTCCGGAATGGTCAAATTTATCATTCGGATACTGAAAGGCACATTTCTGGTAGAAGGGATAGGAGCGGTCCTGTTTGCTTTTAAGTTTATACCGGAGTATGGAGTTGTCACGGGAATCGGATACTCTATATTCCATTCTGTATCGGCATTCTGTAATGCCGGTATTGATATTATCGGAAGCACAAGTTTTCAACAGTATGCATTGTCACCGCTGATCAATTTTACGACTATGTTCCTCATTGTGATGGGCGGTCTCGGTTTCCCTGTCTGGCACGACATTGCCACAAATGTGAGGAAGATCGGAAAAGAGAGGAAGCGTCCGCTGAAATGGCTGTTTACCAGGCTGTCGCTTCAGAGCCGGATCGTAATCGTGATGACGGTCAGTTTGATCCTTTTCGGAACACTGTGTTTCTTTATTATTGAATTTGAAAATCCGGCTACGATGAAGGATATGAATGTATTCCAGAAGATCATGGCATCTATGTTCCAGTCCGTGACAACGAGGACTGCCGGATATGCCACAGTATCGCAGGCGGGGCTGGAGGAAAGCTCCAAACTGATCGGATGTATCCTGATGTTTATCGGAGGTTCTCCGGCAGGTACAGCCGGCGGTATCAAGACGACCACAGCGGCGATGCTTGTCCTGACAGTGCTCTGTGTACTCAGGAACCGCAGAGATACGGAGTGCTTTGACCGTAAGATCGATATAGAGTCCATCAAATCGGGCATCACCATCGCGCTGATCACATTCCTGGTACTGTTTACGGGAATCATGGCGCTCACGGTCTTTGACCCGGGTGTGGATGTTCTGGACCTGATGTACGAAGCGGCATCCGCTATGGGTACGGTAGGATTGTCTGCGGACCTGACGCCGAGTCTTACGAGGGCGAGTCATATCGTGCTGATGCTGATGATGTACATAGGGCGTATCGGTCCTCTGACAATGGCTCTGGTATTTGCCGGGAAGAGCGATAAGAGTTCGCAGTTCAGAGAACTGCCGGAAGAGAAGGTAATGCTCGGCTGATCGTTCCGGGCTCAACAGCTGGCCGGACATAGCGGATCAGCTTAAACATAGCATATAACATTTGGAGGAAAAGACAATGGAAAAGCAGTATGCTGTACTTGGAATGGGAAGTTTCGGAGAGAGCGTGGCGCTCACACTGGAGAATATGGGCTGTGACGTTCTGGTAATGGATGACTCTTATGAGAAGATCCAGGATATTTCGGACAAAGTCTCTTATGCAATGAAAGCAGATGTTTCGGATCCGGATGCACTCCAGGCGCTTGGGGGAAAAAATCTGGACGGTGTTGTTGTAGCGGTCTCTGAAAATCTTGAGGCAGGCATCATGGCGACCATGCTCTGCAAAGAAATGGGAATCCCGCTTGTTGTTGCAAAAGCAAAGAATAAGCTTCAGGGAGCAATCCTTAAGCGGGTCGGAGCGGACCGGATCGTATACCCGGAGATCGAGATGGGAAGCCGGGTGGCAAAGAGTCTCGTATCCAGAGAGTTTATGGACTGGATCGAGCTTTCGAATGATTACAGTATGGTGGAGATCGCTGTGCCGGATAAATGGGTAGGGCGGACTCTTGTTGATATAAATGTCCGTGAGCGTCTCGGCATTAATGTTGTGGGAATCATCGTCAACGGAAAGATCGATGTGACTCTGGATCCCCAGAAACCGCTGCCTGAAGGCGGGATTCTTATCGTGATCGGCGCTAATGATGTACTTGAGAAGTTCGATTCTAAGAAGAAGCTGTAAAAAAACAGAGCGCGATCTAATTTTTTGTTGACAACCCGAAATTCTGCGATATAATAGAATCGAATTGTAAAAGAATACTGCTGAGAACAGGACAGGACTTCCGATGCAGATGTGCTTTCAGAGAGTTCCCGGACGGTGAGAGGGGACAGCACGGCAGCGAAGCCATCACCTGCGAGCAGTCGGGGCGAAAGCACAGGCGAGTAACCCGGACCGGGATTCCCCCGTTACAGGGAAGCCTGTTAATCCGTATCCTATGCGGACGACAGGGCAGAGAGACCGGAAATACCGGTAACAGAAGTGGTATCGCGGAGAAATCTATTTCGTCTTCTGACAGAGTGATCTGTCGGAAGGCGTTTTTTCTTTTTAAGGGAAGTTCAGCGGCTTTTACATTCCGGGATGCAGCGGGCATCCATGAAACAAGTCAATGTCTTATTTTACAAAGGAGAGTAGAGGATTATGAACACATTAGTAATCGTACTGATCGCCGCCGTATGTCTGATCACAGCATATGTGCTGTACGGACGCTGGCTGGCAAAGAAATGGGGGATCGATCCGAAGGCAAAGACTCCGGCAGTACTGCATAATGACGGACAGGATTATGTGCCCACGGACGGCTGGACTGTATTTGCGCATCAGTTTTCATCCATCGCGGGCGCAGGACCAGTCACCGGCGCAATCCAGGCGGCTGCATTCGGCTGGCTCCCGGTCCTTCTGTGGATCATACTCGGAGGTATATTTTTCGGGGCGGTGACAGACTTTGGAGCGCTGTATGCCAGTGTGAAAAATGACGGAAAGTCCATGGGGCTTCTGATCGAGAAATATATCGGAAAGGCGGGCAGAAAGCTGTTTCTCGGCTTTTGCTGGCTTTTCTGCCTGATTGTTATCGCAGCGTTTGCCGACATGGTGGCAGATACATTTAACGCATATACAGTGACAGACGGCGTGCAGACGATTTCCGAAAATGCGGCAGTAAACGGTGCGGCAGGAAGTATTTCGCTGTTTTTTATCCTGTTTGCAGTTGTGTTCGGCGTGGTGCAGCATAAGGTGAAATTAACCGGATGGAAAGAAGTTGTGTTCGGGCTTGTGTGCACGGTTCTGGCTTTTGTATGTGGTATGAATTTCCCGGTGATACTGGGCAAGGATATGTGGGTTTACATTGCATTTATCTATATTTTTCTTGCGGCGGTGCTCCCGATGTGGTTCGTGATGCAGCCGAGGGATTACATGTCCACGTTTATGTTTGTCGGAATGATCGCCGGTGCGGTGCTGGGGCTTATTTTTGCCCATCCGTCCATGAATCTTCCGGCATTTACAGGATTCCGGAATGAGAGTCTGGGAACTCTGTTCCCGATCCTGTTCGTAACAGTCGCATGCGGCGCGGTATCCGGATTCCACAGTCTGGTATCCTCCGGGACCTCATCCAAGACGATCTCAAATGAAAAGGATATGCTGAAAGTCGGATATGGAGCTATGGTACTGGAAAGCCTTCTTGCCGTTATCGCGCTCTGCGTGGCGGGAGCAGCGGCCGGAGCGGACGGAACGGCGGCGGTGGGGACTCCGTTCCAGATCTTCTCTTCGGGAGTTGCGGGATTCCTGGAGATGTTCGGCATTCCGGTCTATGTGGCACAGAGCTTTATGACGATGTGCGTGTCTGCTCTGGCATTTACGACACTGGATTCGGTTGCCCGTATCGGACGTATGTCCTTCCAGGAACTGTTCAGCGTGGATGATATGGATCATGCCGAGGGCTGGAGAAAAGTCCTGTGCAACAAATATTTCGCGACTGTCATCACTCTGGTGTTCGGCTATATTCTGACTCAGGTGGGATATTCCAATATCTGGCCGCTGTTCGGAAGCGCCAACCAGCTGCTGAGCGCGCTTGTGCTGATCACGCTGTGCGTATTCCTGAAAGTGACGGGAAGGACAATGAAGACACTGGTCCCTCCGTTCGTGATCATGCTGATCGTGACATTTACCGCGCTGGTACAGAGATTTATCTCACTGGTCAAAGCATTTTCAGCGGGAACAGGGGTGTTCATGGTTGAAGGGCTGCAGCTTATCGTGGCAGTACTGCTGATGGTGCTGGGAGTGACGATCGTAGTTACATCGGGAAAAGAGCTTGTGAGGAAAATTTAGCTGTTTCTGGCAGAGTAAAATTTATCGAAATTTTAACATCTTGCTTGACATATAATAAATATAGGTGTAGAGTTGCTCCCATAAAAAGCAAAGGCGCTTTGGAGAATGATCTCCAGAGCGCTTTTCTTTTTATCCATATAAATACCTTTACCGGTACAAAGACGTGCATCCAGAGAGAGGTACCCTCTCTGCGGTGCATTTTTTGTACCGGGAAACAAAAAAG
>DSTMC04003__coassemble_840_pt1 | contig 34959 bp, 29 predicted proteins | sample DSTMC04003__metabat2_high_PE_041 | metagenome-assembled genome bin DSTMC04003
GAAAAGTGGCAGAAGGCTATCGCCAAAATCATATCCCGCTGGATATGATCTATATGGATATCGATTACATGGATTCCTATAAAGATTTTACTCTGAGCGAAAACTTTGATGATTTTCCTGAATTTGTGCGGGAAATGAAAGGCCGTCATATCCGTCTCATCCCTATCATTGACGCCGGCGTCAAGATCGAGAAAGGGTATGATGTCTACGAGGAAGGGGTTCAGAACCGCTATTTCTGCCAGAGGGAAGACGGCAGCGATTTCATTGCAGCAGTGTGGCCGGGTGATACTCATTTTCCTGATGTCCTCAATCCGGATGCAAGAAAATGGTTCGGTGATAAATACCGCTTCCTGACAGACCAGGGCATTGAAGGATTCTGGAACGATATGAATGAACCGGCGATCTTCTATTCAAAAGAAGGCCTGGACGAGGCAAAAGAGCTTGCCCGCAGGTTTGCGGACGGAGAAGACGGGCGCTGGGACGGCGCCGTCAGCGTGGGGGTATGGCAGATGGGGGATAAACTGCGGAGCCTTGCCAACAGCCCGGAGGACTACCGGAGATTTTATCACAATATAGACGGAAAGAAAGTGCGCCATGACAAAGTCCACAATCTCTATGGCTTCAATATGACACGCGCTGCCGCAGAGGCGTTTGAAAGAATCAATCCCGACCGGCGTTTCCTCATGTTTTCCCGTTCTTCCTACATCGGGATGCACCGCTATGGAGGAATCTGGACGGGAGATAACAAATCCTGGTGGTCCCATTTGCTGCTGAACCTGAAAATGCTGCCTTCCCTGAACATGTGCGGCTTCCTCTATACAGGAGCCGACCTTGGCGGATTCGGCGCGGACACGACCCGGGAACTGCTGCTCCGTTTCCTTGCGCTGGGTGTATTCACTCCACTCATGCGAAATCACTCTGCACTAGGCACAAGGGAGCAGGAATGCTATCAGTTTGAAAATATTGAGGATTTCCGCCATGTGATCGGAGTGAGATACCGCCTGCTGCCCTATCTGTACAGCGAGTATATGAAAGCCGCGCTGAATGATGATCTGTATTTCAAACCGCTCGCCTTTGTTTACCCGGAAGACAGGATGGCAGCCCGGATCGAGGACCAGCTGATGATCGGAAACGAGATTATGATCGCCCCGGTATATGAACAAAACGGCAAAGGCAGATATGTATATCTTCCGGAAGAAATGAAGTTCATCAAATTTCTCCCGGACGGGACCATCAGCGAAGAAATCCTCGGACAGGGCATCCACTATGTGGATATTGCTCTCAATGAGGTTCCCCTGTTCATACGGGAAGGGAACTGTATTCCTGTGGCAGATACAGCGGAATGTGTGGATGAAATAGATACAGAACATCTCCGTATGATCGGATATGACGGAGCTGAATATGTACTCTACGATGACGACGGAGTACATAAAGATTACGGGAACGAAAAGAATTACCGCACACTGGAAAAGCATCATATATAAAGAAGTGCCGCAAAGCCATCTGTTTTGATGACCTTGCGGCACTTCTTTCTACACCATCCCCATGCTCCTCAGCACATACAGCCACCCTGTCAGCGTGAACGCGCTGAACAGAGTGGTGAGCATGACCACGCTGGAAGTAAGGACTCCCTCATGCCCCATATTCTTCGCCATGACAAAGCAACTCACCGTGGTCGCGGAGCCCAGCATGACAAGGATCGCCACCAGCTCTTCCCTCCGGAACCCCAGCATGACAGCCAGGGGAAGGAAAACTGCGGCAAATCCCACAAGCTTCATCACCGACGCGGCTGCTGCCGGTTTGACCTTTGCACAGGCTTTCCTGATATCAAATGTGGCTCCCATTGCCATCAGCCCAAGCGGGGTCGCCACAGCGCTCACATTGGATACCGTTTTCTCCATAATAGGCGGCATGGGAATTTTCAGGGCAGACCAGATGATGCCCGCAGCAATACCGATGATAATAGGATTGGTCACGATACCTTTCAGCGTGGACTTCCAGAGTTCCCTATCCAGCCGCTTCCGTTCCGGCCGGAAGAAAGCAAGCACAACGACCGCCATCACATTATAGAGGGGAACACTCCCAATGATCATGAGGGGCGCCAGCCCTGCGTTTCCATAGATATTCTGGATAAAAGCGATCCCCAGGAGCGCCGCGCTGCTCCGGTAAGATGCCTGAATGAACTCTCCCTGTATGGACTTATCCCGCCACAGGCAGGATACCGCCGCCGCGATCCCTATACTCACCAGCGTCGCCGCAAAGCAGAACAGGACAAACTTCAGATCCCACACCTCGGCAAAATCTACGGTTGCCAGATCTTCAAAGACGAGCACCGGCAGGGGTACCAGAAATACAAATTTATTCATTTTCGATGCAAACACATCGTCAATCCAGCCCAGCTTTCGGAACGCCAGTCCCAGTATCATCATAAGGAACACCGGGACAGCAGCGTTCAGGCTGAAGATCAGATTCTCCATCCATTCCCCCTCCATTTCCTTATAGTTAAGCTTCTCTTCGATATCACTTCATCTGACATCTCATCGGCTGGCTACTCTGTCCGCAGCGCTGTCACCGGGTCACTTTTCGCCGCTTTCCTGGACGGGATGATCCCGCCGATCAGGGTCAGCACGATGCTCAGCAGGATCAGGATGACCGCCGGTACAACCGGGAGCACAGCACTTACATCATCTGTCCCTGCCAGAAAATGGATCAGCATATTTCCGGGTATGAGGATGAGCAGTGAAAGCCCGATGCCGATCAGCCCTGCGCACAATCCGATGATAAAGGTCTCCGCATTGAACACCTGCGAAATATTTCCCTTTGACGCCCCGATCGCGCGCAGGATCCCAATCTCTTTCTTCCGTTCCAGCACGCTGATATAGGTGATGACTCCGATCATGATTGAAGATACGACCAGAGAGATCGCCACGAAAGCGATCAGCACATAGCTGATGATATCAATAATGTCTGTCACAGACGACATCAGAGTACCAACCACATCCGTGTAGGTGATCACCTGCTCTTCTTTCCCTTCCGCTTCCATCCGGCTGTTGTATCCATCCAGAATATTGACCACTTCTTCTTTACTCTCAAAATCCTTTGGGTAAATGTCAATACCGCTCGGCACGTCAAAGTCCACATATCCCAGATTCCGCAGATTGTTCTCATAGGAAGCGCTGTCGCCGGAATTCATAGACATCATAAGCTCTGCCAGCTCCTCGCCTGTCATATTCATCTGAAACGCATCCGCAAATGCATCGGCATTGATATTCATTGCACCTGAAAATGCATTCTGAAGGCTGCTTCCCGCCTGGGACATTGCCTGTTTCATCGCATTCTCCATGCCTGAGGCAAGCTGTCCCATCACCTGCTGCATGGCGGATGAGATCTGGCTCTGAATTGCCTGGCCGACTGCGCTGCCGTAAGAGGACACAGCGGTCTGCATATAGGATTCCACTGCCCCGGATATCTGCTGTCCCAGATTTTCCAGATCCACCACTTCTGCAAGTCCCTCTGAGAGTCTCTGCTGCCCGTCCGGTGTACTGAGATAAGTAAGAAAATGTTCCGGCATTTTACTCGGGTCAGGTCCGTTTCCTGCAGCAGCATATGCCTGATATCCTGCAGCAAGCTCTGTGGCAAGCTTCTGGATCTGATCAGATGTGAGCGCAACATTGTCCGCAATTCCCCCGAAGATCTCTCCTGCCCACTTGTTCAGGATTTCCTGGGCCTCCGCTGTCCCAAGATACTCAAGAAGATACGTGTCAAATTCCTCGGGGTCTGTGTATCCTTTATCAGCCGCATACTGACTGAATCCGCTCATGACCTCTGAGATCATTTCCTTCAGATCCTCCACGGTCACAGTAATCCCTTCCCCGGACTGAATGATCTCGCTGATATTGTTCTTCAGGATCTCCTGAGCTTCCGGAGTTGACAGATAATTCTGAAAGGCTTCTCCCAACCCTGAATAATCAGCTTCTGGATGTGACTGTGCATATATCTGATATCCTTCCATCAGGCTGTCCGCAAGGGCTGACATCCCGTCCGGAGACACTGTAACGTCCAGATCCCCCAGAATATCGCCCAGGCTGAATCCCGGCATTTCAGGAAGGTCAACTGAGACAGCCCCCAGATCGATCATTCCCGACAGGTCAATGGTGCTTCCGGCTGAATTGAATACGCCTGAGAGGTCCATGGAATTCCCCGGCCCCGATAAAGCCTCTGCATCAAACCCAAATGCCTCTTTCAGCTTATTCTCATCCACAGTGATCAGAGACTGCATGTCAAAATCATCTTCCCCGCTGTCCTCTCCGAAGGCTTCGCCGGTAAATACATTGACAGAAGGATCCGCAAGCTGCTGTTTTACGATTTCTTCCTGCGCCGCCTGCTCTGCCACATGCTTTGTCAGAGATGCAGGATAGCAGATCCCTGTGTTCAGCGCCGATGCATTGGCATCCTCGGACGGTTGGACGACCCCGACGATGGTGAGCTTCTCTCCGTTTTTCACAAGCTGTCTCATATAATCCTGGTCGTTTGTTTTATCTCTCCAGACGTGATACTGGCTGTCATACTCATAGTAATCCGCGCTGTTCACAAGCCGGAAAGTGATCCCCAGGATATCGTCATAAGAATATTCTCCCATGTCCGCAGGGGTATCCACATTCTCCTCATTGATAAACTGGCGGACCATCTCATCCAACTCCAGCGGGTCGCGCAGCCCCATAGTATACAGCATGAAATCACTCATACTCCCGCCGGAAGTGAGCACCAGCACACACTCGTTATAATTCTCCGGCCAGCGCCCTGCCTTTACATCATACTGCCCTTCATAAAGGTCTGGGTTCTCCGGCATCTCATAAAACACATTCGTACTCATCATGGAGGACATCATACTGTTTGAGCTGGAAGACGATCCCAGCCCCATTGCTTCAAAAGACGTATCCGGGTGTACCTGCCGTATCGTGTCCCCCTCTTCCCGGTAGATCTGAGGGACCACATTGTAAGAATACTCGATGGCGTTAGTATACTTCTCGATCCCGCTCTCCCCGCTGTCCAGATATTTTTTCAGAGACTCCAGGTCATTGGAATCCATTGTGGAAAACATATCCGTCACCATCTCGACCACATGGACGTCTCCGGATTCTTTCTGTTCACTTCCCCCCGCCGCTTCATCGCTGACCATGATGGAACTGAAATCAAAGCCCGTGCTCTGGATCTGAAGGGGATATTCCGAGAGAGTCTCCTCTTCAATATCCTTGATATAATCATTCACCCCCGTGGAAAGCGACAGGATGAGCGCAATGCCGATGATGCCGATGGACCCGGCAAATGCCGTCAGCAGCGTACGCGCCTTTTTTGTCTTAAGGTTGTTAAAGCTTAAGGAAAGCGCCGTGAGAAAGGACATGGAAGCCTTGCCCATATTCCTGTGTTTCGGAGGCTGCATCTCCTCCTCCCGGATCACATATTCATCGCTGTCAGAGATAATCTTTCCGTCTTTCAGGTTCACGATGCGTGTGGCATATTCCTGCGCCAGCTCCGGATTATGGGTCACCATCACAACAAGACGGTCACTTGCCACTTCCTTCAGCAGTTCCATGACCTGCACACTGGTCTCGCTGTCAAGGGCTCCCGTAGGCTCATCGGCAAGAAGGATATCCGGATCATTGACAAGCGCCCTTGCAATTGCGACTCTCTGCATCTGTCCGCCCGAGAGCTGATTCGGTTTCTTATGCACCTGTTCTCCAAGACCTACCCTTGCAAGAGCCTGCCGGGCCCGTCTCCTCCTCTCGGTCTTGCCGATGCCGGAAATTGTCAGTGCAAGCTCCACATTTGCAAGGATCGTCTGGTGGAGAATCAGGTTATAGCTCTGGAATACGAACCCAATCGTATGGTTGCGGTAAGAATCCCAGTCCCTGTCCTTATATTTTTTCGTAGAGATCCCGTTGATGATCAGGTCTCCGCTGTCATAGCGGTCCAGTCCTCCTATAATATTAAGGAGCGTGGTCTTTCCAGATCCGCTCGGTCCCAGGATCGCGACAAATTCATTGTCTCTTAAGTTCAGGCTTACCTTATCAAGAGCTTTCTGTATCAGGCTTCCGGTACGGTATTCCTTACAGATGTCTCTGATCTGAAGCATAGCTGTCTCTCCCTTCTGCGTCAATGGTCCTATTTTATCATATTTTACAGGATTCCTCTATGATGTTTCACACTCTGTTCAAAAATACCTCTTTCCCGTCACGTTTTCCGTCTTCGGCAGCTCTCGCCTCTTCCGCTGCATACAGACAAACAAAAAAGAAGCATCTGCATAACACAGATACTCCTCTTCGAATCCTGCCATCCGCCCCTGCTCCTGTTGCTTCATTACTTCCTGCTCTTTCGGACATTCATCGCGAATATGAAATAAAGCAGCGGGATAATACAGGAGAAAAGCTGCTGCACGCTCGGTTCCGTGGCAAGAGAAAATACAGATAATGCCAGGGTCAGCCCGCCCCATATCACTGCCAGCATGGACTTCTCCGGATTCCTGGCAGCGCGCAGCCCCAGCGCCCCGCTGATGATACCCAGCGCTCCTTCCAGCACAAATAAGACCACGCTGAGCGTGACCATCTCGACAGTTGACCCCACCGAAGTATCGCCTGACGCAAACAGCGCTGCCGTGAGAGCACCCGCGCCTGCTACAAAGAGCCCTGCTATGATCTGTAAGATAGAAATGATCTTTAATCCTGTCCTCATATGTCCCTCCATATATGAACTTCTGTTTATCAGAACCATAGTAAACTCTACCATTTTTTTAACAGAAGTTCAATAAGAATCGCATTCGGATCATCCTACCAGCCCCTGAAGAAAAAGAGCCCGGCTCCAAGCCCTTTTCCGAGGGCAACACTTATCGTAAACGCCGCTATATACCTTACTATCCGTGCGCGGCGCATAAACACAGGGAATACATTTAATATCTCCGCAAGCGCCATAGCCCAGCATCCGACAAAGATGCCGGAAAAGATCCCGAATATACCGAGCAGTCCGCTGCCTGCCGAAAGCTGCGCTCCATCTGACAGCCACTGCATCATCGATGATGATCCGATCCCGAATACATAGACCAGATTTCCCAGGATCCCTCCCAGCGCCGCGCATGTCTCATAGAACAGAATCCTGTCTCCTGTATGGGTACGGTCGGCAAAGTCCGCAACCACACCAAGCTCTACGATAAAAGCAAACAATCCTCCGGCCGCGGCCACCCCCGCGCTAAGTCCGACGGCTGCCAGAAGAATCTGCTGCGCCCACTGTGCCGACATCCAGCTCCTCCCCCTTTCTCGCCGAATCCTCTGCCAGAGTAGTCTGGATATCGTTTTCGTACAGCCGCATCTGCACCTCCATCGGCGTTGGATCCACAGTAAAACGTTTTTTCCCGAAATGGTTAAAAAATATAAGGATCCCTGCAGTAATGCCGATGGAGTATGTGATCTCTAATATGGTAAAACCGCTCGTCTCCTGTCCTGTGACCAGCTCATGGAGCTGACCGAACAGTTTTGTCACATCCACATCATTGTTAAAAGCCATGATGGAGAACGCGGCCCCGAAGAAAGTCACAGCCGCGACGAATGCTGTTTTAAGGATATGCCATGCCATTGGAGGAGTCTTCTGATCTTCATAGGTCACAATGATATCTGTTTCGCCCATGTTCTCAATCTGGATCCCCGGATATTCTTCATGGATCCGTTCTATGATTTTCAGGATTGAGATCACGCACCTCTGCTGTCCGGTTTTTTTTAATTTTATGATCCTTAATGCTTTTATTCTCGGGAGCACCGTCTTATCCGCACATTCCATGGAGAGAATATCCCCCAGTGTCACGTCCGGCTTCGTTACCTCTATGTCCCTGTCTCCTTTAATGTAAAGTATCCTGTCAGAAGACATAGGATTCCTCCCTCTGCTCCCTGATCAGGAAGCCTTCTGTTCCCTGTTCCTGCGGCGCGCTGTAATAATAGATCACTCCGATCAGAATCGCCGCGATGACGACTGTCAGGAGGCAGATCCATATCTTTTTTCTCCCGTCTTCCATACCGTACACCTGACCTTTCCTTCTTCTTGCATCCGGGACAGATTCCTTGGGCTTCGTGTTTTCCCGGACGCCGGCAATTGATACCGTCAGGTATAGTATCCGGTTTTGCAGGAAATTTATTCGTTATGCAGCCGTCTTTTAGGATATGGCGCAATCCGGACTAAGTTCCCATCTGTCTTAAATTCCGGAGGATCCTTTTCTCCATCCGTGATACCTGCACCTGCGAGATCCCCATCACTCTTCCCACTTCTGACTGCGTCTTATCGGCAAAATACCGCAGATAGATCAACTGTCTCTCCTCAGCATCCAGCGTCTCGAGAAGCTGTCTTAATACCATGCGGTCAAGGATCTTATCTTCCCGCCTCTCCTTTTCTTCAATTTTATCCAGAAGTCGGATCTCACTTCCTTCCTTTTGATGGATCGGCCGGTAAAGCGACTCGACCTCTCCGCCTGCCTCCATTGCCTGTACAAGCTCCTCCTTTTCAACTCCCAGTTCTTCAGATAGTTCCTCTAAGTCAGGTTCCCTTCCCAGTTTTACATTGAGACGCTCTCTTGCCTGGAAGCTCTTATAAGCAAGCTCTTTCAGCGACCGGCTTACCTTGATCATGCCGTCATCCCTGAGGAAACGCTTGATTTCCCCGGAAATCATGGGCACTGCATAAGTAGAAAATTTAACATCGTAAGACACGTCAAATTTATCAATTGCCTTCAGAAGTCCGATACTCCCTATCTGAAACAAGTCTTCCGCCTCTGCTCCTCTGCCGTAAAAGCGTTTCACGACACACCAGACGAGCCCTACGTTTTCTTCCACAAGCTGTTCTCTCGCTTCTTTATCCCCGGAGTGTGATCTCTGTATCAAAGCGATCGTGTGGTCCATATTTCCCTTCCTTTTCCGATAGCCTTCTTCATCCTCACTTTTGTTCCCCTGCCGGGTTCTGACTCTACCTCCAGACTGTCCATAAAGGCTTCCATAAAAGCAAATCCCATACCGGAACGGTCCTGTTCCGGCTTTGTAGTGTACATGGGCTGCATAGCCTCCTCCACATTTTCAATCCCCCTGCCTTTATCACACACCTCCACAGTAAACACATTATCCTCGATACGGCATCGGATATATACTTTGTGGATCTCATTTTCATACCCGTGGATGATCGCATTTGTCACAGCTTCTGACACGGCAGTCTTGACATCCGCCACCTCCTCCACGGTAGGATTGAGCTGGGTAAGGAAAGATGCCACCGCCACCCTCGCGAACCCCTCATTTGCCGACCTGCTCTCAAACCGGATCTCCATTTCATTTGTATTTTTCATACCGCATCCTCCTCATATATCTGCATTATTTTTGTCACACCTGAAAGTGTCAGTATCTTTTTTATCCTCGCGTTTGCGTGGACTGCCCAGACCTCTCCTCCGATCAGGCAGATCGTCTTATATCTTCCCATGATCACCCCTATCCCGGAACTGTCCATAAAGTCGGTCTTCTCAAAATCAAAGATCACATACTTAATATGGTTCCGGTCAATTACCGCATCTGCCTCACGCCGTATCTCCTCCGCATTGTGGTGATCCACTTCGCGGGGCAGATAAATGGTAAGGCAGTTTTCCTGCACCTGATATTTCATGCTGCTCCTCCTCACAGGGTTCATACTCCCCGGAGGGGTCAGACCCCTCCGAAAAGGGGTCAGACCCCTTTTACTCATATTGTTCGAATTGTACACACAAAAAAGGATGCGCTTCTTCGCACACCCTTTTCTTTCGTAATCTTCTGTCAATTTTCTTTTTTATTTCTGATATGTCACTGTGCCGCCTGATTGACCGCATCCAGATTAGCCTGTGCCTCTGCGGCGTAATCAGAGTCCGCATAGCCTTCCACAACTCTCTGATAATATGTCGCTGCATTAGCATTATCCCCGCTTCCCTGGTATGCCTGTGCCAGGTTAAATAAAGCCTGTCCGCTGTTATACCCTTCGTCCATCCGCACGACCTTAGACAATGCGTCCACTGCTCCCTGATAGTCGCCCGCACTCAGAGCCTCGCTCCCCGCGGCAAAATAAGTATCACATGCCCCCGGATAGACTGATGCGGTCAATTCGTCATAAACTGCCTGTGCATTTGCCCCGAGAGAATCCCTGTTTACATTGATCAGAGAATCCGCAACAGTGTCATCCCCATACTCCTGTGAATCATACTGGTCCTGCGCTGTCATAAGATACTCATAGCTGTCCCGGGTAGTCTGAGCCTGCTGTGCGGCGTCTTCCGCATTCTCTCCGGAAGCCCGGTAATTATCCAGTGTCCTCGTCTGCGCGCTTACCTGAGCTTCCAGCGACTTGATCTCCTCGCTGTATTCTCTCATCTGATCGTTCATCCGGTCAGCTCTGGATTGTCCCACGGCCGGGGCGACAAGGAACCATATGACCGCAGCTCCGATAGCGGCTCCGATAAAAATGTTCGCCACCGCAAGCTGTCCTGCCATCGCTTTGAACCGGGAATGCCTGGGCTGTATAATGGTCTCATTGCCCAGATTGTATTCAACCGCATCGTCCTTTTTCTTCTCTCTCCTGCGCCTGCCTTTCTGCTGTACCAGCTCGTGCATGTAGCGCAGTGTGATATCATTTGTCGCATCCAGTTTTCTCGCTGTCCGAAGCACCTGTCTTGCATGCGGGTACTGCTCCGTATGCAGGTAGATCAGCGCCAGGAGCTGATACGCCTTCAGAAAAGACGGATGGGAGGATATAACCTGCTTGAGCTGGATGACCGCCAGGTCTTCCCCGTTCTGCTGGCAGTATGCCAGACATTGGTTATATTTCCTGATCGCAAGATTGATCGTCTCAAGTTCTTTTGCAGAAGCCTGTACATTTTTGATATAGTAATCCGCGATATTATCCCTTGCTTTTAAATTCTTACTGATGATCCATTCCACAAGAGCTTCCGGGACCTCCCCGATCCCGTAGTAGACAAGCCCCAGAAGATTTCTCGCCGCAATATTCTCTCTGTTAAACTGCAGGCTGCGGCGAAGCGACGCGATCGCCCCCGACATATCGCGCATCTGCGCCTTCCGCAGGCCATCGTTATACCAATAATTTGAATGGTATAAGATCTTCTTCATGTAATCCATTTATATCCCCGCTATCTTTCTGAACTGTTACCGCAAGACAGATCCCCTGGATCCGCTGCGTCCGTGTATCTATTTCTTCTGATCCATTATCTGTTTCAAAAGATCTGTAACGTCCGACAGATCTTCCTGATAAACCGCATCCTCGATTTCTTCCACTTCAAGGCTGGGCTTGAATTTTTTTAATTCTTCTTCAAAATCCAGCATTTATATCTCCTCCTGAACCAATCCCTTTATCGTCCCCGCCAGATAGAGAGAGCCAAGGCAGTAAATCCTGCGCCCGTTCCGGATACTCAGCGCATACTCAAACGCTTCTTTCACTGACTCTTTCACTATAACCGGCTGTTCCGTATATTTCCTGAAAATGTCTGCCAGGCTCTGCGCGGCCGCCCCCCGGCTGCCGTCAATATGGGTAACCACATAAAGAGCTGCCCTCCTGCTCCTGCAGAGACATTCAGCCATCTTCTCGTAATCTTTATCCTGTACGGCGGAAAACAGTATTACATTCTCCCTGCCGTCTTCGGGCACACTCTCTGTAAACGCCTCCACAGCGCTGATATTATGCGCCCCGTCCACATATACATCCGGCAGGATTTCTTCCATCCGCCCCGCCCATTTCAAGTCTGCCAGAACCGCCCTCCAGCGTTCCCGGCGGCCGCTTTCCCCGAAAAGATACCTCATCACTTCCAGCGCCAGCATGGCGTTGCCGGGCTGATAGATGCCGGTATTGTTCAATTTCCACGTGGTATTACCATAATAAGCACTGGAACAGGAAAATGCAATATGTTTGTCCCGGATTCCCAGAATTTCGTACGCATCTTTCCCGATTTTTTTACAGAAACTCCCTCTTTCCTTCGCTGTCCGGGCGATCACGCTGTCGCTTTCCTCCGTGGTCTGCGCATAAAATACAGGGACGCCCGGACGGATGATCCCTGCCTTTTCCCCGGCAATCTCACCCAGTGTACCGCCCAGATATTCCATATGGTCAAGCCCGATGGACGTGATCACGCACACCGCAGGATTTTCAACTGCGCTGGTAGCATCGAGCCTGCCTCCCAGCCCGGTCTCCAGGACCGCGTACTCCGCTCCCGCCTCCGCAAAAGCCAGGACGGCCATGCCGAACAGGAATTCAAAAAAAGTGGGATGGGCAAGCCCGTCTCTCTCCATACAATGTACTGCCTTAAGAGTCTCTTCAAACACGGCGCAGAATTGTGCGTCACTGATCTGTTCTCCGCCTGTCACGATACGCTCGTTCATCTTCACCAGATGGGGAGATGTAAAAAGCCCCGTCCGTTTTCCCTCCGAACGGAGCATTCCGTCAAGATATGCACACACAGAACCTTTCCCATTCGTCCCCGCAACATGGAGCACCTTCATATGCTCCTGCGGATCTCCAAGATATCTGAGAAAAGCTCTGGTGTGTTCTCTGTCATTTTTTTTTGTAAACTTCGGGATCTCCAGTATATAATTTACTGCCTCTTGATACGTCATTCTTCCTTTTCTTCTTCCTGTGCCACAAAAGCCTGGCGTCCGTTCTCCGGAGCATTTTCGTCTGCCGGCACCTCGGTCAGGATACCTCCGCTGTATTCATATGTCTTTGAAGTCCTGAATATCGTATTGCTGGAGCCGACCTGCGCGACCATGACCGTATCACCGTCGTTAAGCTGTGACTCCTTCAGATCCAGCCTCGTATTATTCAGGAACTTTGTTGTCTGTTTCTCCCCGTTTATATAAACCTTGCTCTGCTTAGTGAAATTATCGCCGTAAATGCTGAACGTCCCATCCCACTGTTTCACAACTTCCGAGATCACCGCATCTTTAACGCCCATGACCATATGGCCTTCCGTAACGGGAGCCCCGCTCTCTTTATAAACATACTGATCTCCGTACATGATATCATACTGAAGCAGTTCCAGATCTGCCAGGTAATTCTTTGTCTGGCAGCGTTGCTGATGATAATTAAACACAGTTCCCGAATGGATGTCCAGACGGTCAAATACCTCTGCCATGATCTGATAAGCCGCGTAATTGCCGTCTTTCTTTTCAAGACCGATATTATCCCAGATCACATAATTTGTATTATACAGGTACTTGCTCTTTAAATCCTTCGCCTCCAGGTTCATCGTCGGGAGATGGTCGCCGTAGAACACAAGCACAGTGGGCTCATTTCTCGCCTCCACGGCATCGATCAGCTCTTTTACAAATTTATCCGTCTCATGCATCAGGTTTACATAGTACTCCCACGCATTGCGCTCACCCTCGTCTTCCACTCCGCTCACTACGATCTCCGGATTCTCCAGCACCTTCTCCGTGGGGTACTCTCCGTGTCCCTCCACGGTAATGGTAAAGACAAAATCCTGCCCTTCCGTAGTATCCATGGATTCCATGATATTCGGCACAAGGATATCATCCGTTGCCCAGCCTTTCGGCGTTGTCTGAAGTATATTCATGAATTCCTTGCTTGTGTAATGGTCAAAGCCCATATGGTTAAATACCTGCGCGCGGCTGTAAAAGTTACCGCCGTTATTATGGAGCGCTTCCGCGCCATAGCCCAGTGCAGTCAACGCGGATGCCGCGCTCTCCAGTGTCTTTGTCTTGCCATATGTCTTATATGGATATTCGCCCGGGCCAAAGAAACGCATGCTCATCCCTGTGAGTACCTCAAACTCTGTATTCGCAGTTCCCGCTCCCACAGACGGCACCTTAAAATACCCGGAGGAGTACTCACTGAACAGCTTTCTCAGATTCGGGATCGGATCCTCGGAAAAGCGCAGCCATTCCACTTCCGTGGGATCAAAAAATGATTCCAGCTGCACAAACATAATATTAGGCAGTTCCTCAGCCGAGCGTCCGGTCTCGCTCTTTGTCAGAGTTCCGTTATTGCTGATCTCATCCATGGTCTGTTCGCTGTATCCCGCCGGCTTATTGATCCCGGTATTGAACAGACTCGCTGAAAAGCAGTACGGAAATCCGTAATCTTCATACGCAAATGCGATATTCCCGAAGTAATTGGATATCACACGTTTATCAATCGCCGCATTCGTCAGGACCAGACATGCCCCAAAAGAAACCACCACGCCGCCAAGAGCAATGATCCTGTGCATTTTCCCCTGGAACTGTCCGCCTCTCCGCCACATGGAAACAACCCAGAAAACAAGAGCCACCACTCCAATGATGATCATAACAAGCTCAAAGGTATTAAAATAGTTTCCGGTCAGTTCTAAAGCATCCGAAATCACCTTCAGATCCTGTGCGTTAAACGGGGTCACTCTCTTAGTCAGCAGATACCCGTTACAGATTCCCAGAAAAATCCAGAATACACTGATCAGTATCCTTGCAAACACTCTGCGCCGCACCAGGTAAACAATAGAAAATGTGGCAAATATCATAAATGCATTGTAAAGAAATACAAGGGGCGTCCCCGTAAGATAGTCCCATGCCTCAAAAAATGAAAGTCTGGATATCACCTCGATCAGAAAATTGACCACGCAGGCAAGCAGGAACTGCAGCGGAAGGGACAGCCGGTTCATCCACTTATAGACTGGCTGCATCTTTTTCGCAAATCTGCTGTTGCGCCGCTGCTCCAGGATATGCTGTCTGCGCTCCTTCCTCTCCTTGAAGTGTCGTTTGATATCTTCCTTTTTCAAGTTTTTAAGCTTTGTAAAAAAGCCCTTAATGTCTGGCTTTTTTATATGGATCCGTTTCATGTGCGGCTTCTTTCCTTTCTTGATACAGTGGAACCGGTCTGCCGTACACAGACCGGTTTATCCTATGCTCTGCTGCATGCCCTTCCATGCATTTTATCTGCCGAGCCCTGCCATACGTTCTTTTACCTGATCGAGCATCTGGGTATATTTATCCAGCTTTGCCCTCTCCTCCTGGACCTTTGCCTCAGGCGCCTTGCTCACAAACTTCTCGTTTGCCAGCATACCCTGTGCTCTTTTAATCTCCTTGTTCAGTCTGTCTTCCTCTTTTTTCAGCCTCTCCATCTCCTGCTCAAAGTCCACCAGATCTTCCAGCGGCAGATAGACTACCATATCCGGCACAACGACAGATACCGCGTTGTCCGCAACGCCGTCCTTTGTCTTCTGGATCAGGACCTCTCCTGCCATCATCAGCGGCTGGGCAGATACTTTTACTGCCTCCATGCCTTCGCTGAGAGACTCATCTTCACAGACAATATATACTTTTGTCTTCCGGCTGTTCGGCACATCCATCTCAGAACGGATATTACGGATTCCTTTTACGACTGCCTTCACATGTTCCATCACGTTCTCATCTGCCGGGAAGCTCCACTCGTCCTTGTATTCCGGCCAGCGGGACATCATCAGGGATTCCTCCTCCGGCACAAGAGCGCTGTAAATCTCCTCTGTGATAAACGGCATAAACGGATGCAGGAGCTTCAGCGCCTGTCCCAGTACGGTTTTCAGTACCCAGAGCACACAGTCTGCAGCGGTCCGATCCTCCTCCGCATGATAGATCCTGTATTTCGCGAGTTCAACATACCAGTCGCAGAACTCGTCCCAGATGAAGTCATAAACCTTCTGCACGGCAATGCCCAGCTCAAACTTGTCCATGTTTTCCGTAACGTCTTTTGCAAGGGTGTTGACCCGTGATAAGATCCAGCGGTCCGCCGGCGTCAGCAGCGTGCTGTCAGGCTTCTCCACTACATTTTCCTTCATATTCATAAGGATAAAACGTGACGCGTTCCATACCTTATTTGCAAAATTACGGCTTGCCTCCACACGTTCATTGTAAAAACGCATGTCATTACCCGGCGCATTTCCCGTAACGAGCGTCAGCCTCAGGGCGTCTGCTCCATACTTGTCAATGATCTCAAGCGGATCGATCCCGTTTCCTAAAGATTTACTCATCTTCCGCCCCTGGGAATCTCTCACCAGACCGTGGATGAGCACTGTGTGGAAGGGTGATTTTCCTGTATGCTCATATCCGGAAAATACCATACGGATGACCCAGAAGAAAATAATGTCATACCCGGTCACCAGCACGTCCGTGGGATAGAAGTAGTCCAGATCTTCCGTCTGCTCCGGCCATCCCAGTGTAGAGAACGGCCACAGTGCGGACGAGAACCATGTATCCAGGGTATCCTCATCCTGAGTAAAATGTGTACATCCGCAGTGCGGGCATTTCTCCGGCGCATGCCTGTCAACGACGAATTCTCCGCATTCGTCACAGTAATATGCAGGGATGCGGTGTCCCCACCAGATCTGGCGCGAGATACACCAGTCCTTGATATTCTCCAGCCAGTGCAGATAGATCTTGTCGAAGCGCTCCGGCACGAATTTCAGTTCGCCGGTCTTCAGCGCGTTGATCGCAGGTTTTGCCAGCTCCTCCATTTTTACGAACCACTGTTGTTTGATGAGCGGCTCCACCGTCGTGCCGCAGCGGTCATGGGTTCCAACGGCATGTGTGTGCGGAACGACTTTTACAAGGTATCCCTGCTCGTCCAGCTCCTGCACGATCGCTTTTCTCGCCTCATAGCGGTCCATACCCGCATATTTCCCGCCATTCTCATTGATGGTAGCGTCATCGTTCATGATGTTGATCTCCGGAAGGTTATGACGCTTGCCAACTTCGAAGTCATTCGGGTCATGTGCAGGTGTAATCTTCACTGCTCCTGTACCGAATTCTTTATCCACATAGTAGTCTGCCACGATCGGGATCTCCCGTCCCACCAGTGGCAGGATTACTTTCTTCCCTACAATATCCTGATATCTCTCGTCATCCGGGTACACCGCGATAGCCGTATCCCCGAGCATAGTCTCCGGACGTGTGGTCGCGATCTCAAGGAAACGGTCTGTCCCTGCGATCGGATACTTAATATGCCAGAAATGACCTTCCTGCTCCTCATGCTCTACTTCTGCGTCAGAAAGTGAAGTGTTACATTTCGGGCACCAGTTGATGATCCTGGATCCCTTGTAAATGTATCCCTTCTTATATAGATTGATAAATACTTCCTCCACGGCTTTTGAACAGCCCTCGTCCATAGTAAAACGTTCTCTGTCCCAGTCACAGGAGATACCCAGCTTTTTGAGCTGGTTCTCGATCGTGCCCGCGTACTCTTCCTTCCACTGCCATGTCCTTTTCAGGAAACCTTCACGCCCTAATTCCTTCTTGTCAATGCCCTCTTCTTTGAGCTGGTTGGTCACCTTCACCTCTGTAGAGATCGCAGCATGGTCTGTCCCCGGAATCCACAGGGCATTATACCCTTCCATCCTCTTGTAACGGATCAGGATATCCTGGAGCGTATTGTCCAGAGCATGTCCCATATGCAGCTTTCCCGTAATATTCGGAGGCGGCATCACTGTTGTAAAGGGCTTCCTGCTCCTGTCCGCCTCGGCGTGAAAATATTTGTTCTCACACCATTTCTCATACAGCTTTTCTTCGATCGCTTTCGGATCATATGTCTTTGCCAGTTCTTTTCCCATAGTCGTTCCTCTCCTTGCTCTCCCTCATAATTTTTACATGTCAGTCTGTTCATATACAGTCCGCGCCAGAAGTATTTAATGGCGGGGCATGTTCACGGAATTTTCACACTTACATAAAGAAACGCCCTTTACGCAATGTAAAGGGCGAAGTTTCCGCGGTACCACCTTATTTCATATATTCACTTTCCGGCATATCTGTCTGCCGGAAAACATGAAATATATCTCTTGAGTCCTGTAACGTGGACCAATCCGGGATAACCTACCCGCGCCCGCGCCTTATTCCTGCCGCGGAAAACGCTCTTCAGCTGTCCGGTTCAAAAGCTACCTTCCATCACGCTGTGCCGAGACCGTCTTTCAGCCGTGCCGGCGCCCTGTTTATACAAAGCAGCCAGCTCCGGACAGTCCTCTCTGCCGGAAGCAGTGATGTACTCCTCTTCCTCTACACCTTTTACTTTCTGACCGGAACAGAGCCCCGGGCTGACAATGCAACCTCAGCTCTCCTCCAAAGTTTTACAAAGTTGTTAACTGGAAATTAACTATCAATTACTATATCCGCAAGACAGTAATTTGTCAAGATATTTAGAGAATCTTAAGAAAGCCGGGGAACACGCGGTTTTCCCGGCTGATCAAAGGGCTTCCCGACATTTGCGGCAGTTCGCTCACATCATATCTTTTATCATATTTACGATATCATATCCGTAGTTATCACCTGTCGCCCAGCCAAGTCCCTCCGGATTTTCCTGCTGCCCCAGCCATTCCACATATGGCGCGGCACCTTTTTTTACATATTCATACCTGTCATCCACACATTCCCGGTTCAGAGGATCAGACGTGGCATATGCTTTCAGATGCTGGATCTGGGCGCGTATCCCTGTCCGTACGTCCGGATATGAATTTCCCGGCACTCCTCCGCCTGTCGTCCCGAGCCCTGCGAAATTAAACTGCTCAATATGGGCATCTCCCCCATACTGTAAAAATCCTGTCTCCTTCATCGTCTGCGCAAAGGCAACCTCCGGGCGCACGCCCTCCGCCGATGCCTCATCATAATACATCTGGCAGAATGTTTCTATGGAGTCCGCTCCCCCCTTGGATAGCTGCTCCGCAGGATATTCTTTTCCCGAGGAATTAAAATAATCCACCATCTCCTGAACTGTCACCGGACTCTCTCCCATGATCGGATACTGCCCGTCTGCGATTGTTTCTTCCGCGGCCGTCTGTTTTTTTCCGTCCGCCGCCTGCTCGGAGACTGCTTTTATCCGTTCCTTCTCCCTGCCGCTGTCATCCGCAGAGGCAGACAGGATCCCCGAAGCGCCTGCAAGCGCCAGGGTCAGCACAAGCAGCAAAGCAAGTCCCGCTTCCATATATAATTTGATCCTCTTACTCTGCCAATCCATATGCCCTGTCCTCCTGAAACATTATATTCCTGTTCCACAACATATATACCCCTGCTAAAATAGTATATCCTTATCTCATCTAAAAGCAAGTCCTGCTAAAAAGGCACTTCGCGCACGGTTATATCCGGCGGGAAGCACCTCTTCTTTTGCATCGTTTCCCCTTTTTTCTCAATCCAGATGGAATACCTCTTGCAGATCTACGGAAACAGGGCTGTTATCCGGATTCGTCTCCATAATATCAGCCATGAAATCCCACCACTTGCGGTTGACAGCCGTATCCGCGCTCTCATCCCATTTTGCCGGATCCTCCACCTCAATATACCCGTAGAGCACCAGTGTCTCCCTGTCGAGGAAGATCGTATAATTTTTGCCGCCATATTCATGGATCATATCCCGCATTTCCGGCCACAGTTCATTGTGGCGTTTCTCATATTCTGCCTCCATGCCCGGGTATAGTTTCATTTTAAATCCTTTTCTTACCATTGCTGCTGCCTCCTGTCATAAAATGTCCGATCGTCCTGAGGGCATGCGCTTCTGCCGAAGCCCCGCTTCAAATACGACCTGCCTGTTATTTATCATAGCACGTTCACAAAGAAAAAAACATGTAAAGAACAGACTAAAAGACCTTATCACGCATTTTACTTTTTTAAGACTTGTGCTATAATCGAAAAGAAAATCACAAACCAGCCGCCGGCTGTGCGGCGCCGTGACGAATGAAAAGAGGGAAAATACTATGAGTTCACAGAATCTCACTCTGCTGACTGATCTCTACGAACTGACCATGATGCAGGGTTATTTTGAGACACAGGAAAATGAAACCGTTATCTTTGACATGTTTTTCAGAGAAAACCCGAACAAGGGCGGCTATTCCATCATGGCAGGACTGGAGCAGGTCATAGAGTATATTAAGAATCTGAACTTTTCTTATGAAGATGTAGACTATCTGAGAGGTCTCGGGATCTTCAGCGAAGATTTTCTCCATTACCTGAGCGGATTCCACTTCAGCGGGGACATCTATGCGATCCCTGAAGGAAGCGTCATCTTCCCGCGGGAACCATTGATCAAAGTAATAGCGCCGATCATGGAAGCGCAGCTTGTCGAGACTGCGATCCTGACGATCATCAACCACCAGTGTCTGATCGCCACAAAGGCCTCCCGCGTCGTTCATGCGGCGCAGGGAAACGGCGTCATGGAATTTGGGCTCCGCCGCGCCCAGGGACCGGATGCTGGGCTGTACGGCGCGCGCGCGGCGATGATCGGCGGATGCGTGGGCACGTCCAACGTGCTGGCAGGCGAGCTTTTTGACGTACCTGTGCTGGGTACACACGCTCACAGCTGGATCATGAGTTTTAAGGACGAATATACCGCATTTAAAGAATACGCCCGCCTGTATCCGGACGCGTGCACTCTTCTTGTAGACACATACGACACATTGAAATCTGGTGTTCCGAATGCGATACGCGTCTTTAAAGAAATGCGCGATGCCGGCATCCATCCAAAGAGTTACGGTATCCGCCTGGATTCCGGAGATTTGGCGTATCTCTCTAAAAAAGCAAGAAAAATGCTGGATGACGCAGGCTTCACAGACGCAGTCATCGCGGCCTCCAATGATCTGGATGAATTTCTCATCAATGACCTGAAGATCCAGGGCGCGCAGATCACTTCCTGGGGTGTGGGCACAAACCTCATCACCTCCAAAGACTGCCCCTCCTTCGGCGGCGTTTATAAACTGGCGGCGATCCAGGATGAAAACGGCGAATTTATACCAAAGATCAAAATTTCCGAAAATATTGAAAAGATCACAAATCCCGGAAACAAAACAATCTACCGCATCTATGACAAAGAGACAGGAAAGATGCGGGCGGACCTGATCTGCTTCGTGGGCGAGGAGTATGATACTTCTGAGGACCTGCTCCTCTTTGACCCGAATGCGACCTGGAAGAAAACAAGACTTGCGGGCGGGACATATACAATGAAGGAAATACTGAAGCCGATCTTTATCAGAGGGGAATGCAAATATCAGTCCCCCACGGTAAAAGAGATCGCTGAATTCTGCAGACAGGAAAAGGATACGCTGTGGGACGAGACAAAGCGTCTCTTCAACCCTCACAAAGTGTATGTAGATCTGTCTCAAAAGCTGTACAACACAAAAGCAGATCTTCTCAACAGCGTCAACGCATGACCAGAGCGCCTGACACCGCGGCGTAAAATTTAAGTGAACTAAAATAAAATTAAGGAGTATAAATCATTATGAAAATCATCGTACTTGCAGGCGGATTAAGCACAGAGCGGGACGTCTCCCTTGCGTCTGCCGCAGGAATATGCAGAACTTTGATAGAAAAAGGACATGACGCTTTTCTTCTGGATGTTTTCCTCGGACTGGAAAACGCGCCGGAAAATCTTGAAGACGTATTCACGCTTCCCGGTCATGGACTGGAAATTGCCGGTAATATCGGGACAGCCGAACCGGATCTGGCGGCAGTGAAAGCTTCCCGTCCGGACCAGTCTGACTGCTTCTTAGGACCGAATGTCATTGAACTCTGCCGCCTGGCTGACATTACATTTCTCGGTCTGCACGGAGGTGAAGGCGAAAACGGAAAACTCCAGGCAACTTTCGATCTGCTGGGTATCCGTTACACGGGTCCTGACTCGCTTGGCTGCGCGGTTGCAATGGACAAAGGCTTTACCAAACAGGTATTCCTCCAGTCCGGCATTGACACTCCGGCAGGTGCATGCCTGCACAAAAACGCGCCGGATCACTCTGTCAAATCTCTGGGGCTTGACTTTCCGGTTGTCGTGAAACCATGCTCCGGCGGGTCCAGCATCGGCGTTTATATCGTAAATACAGAAGCCGAATACGCGGAAGCTCTTGATAAATCCTTCCGCTATGAGGACGAAGTGGTCATCGAGGAGTATATCAGAGGAAGGGAATTCGCCTGCGGAGTCATTGACGGAGAGGCGCTTCCTCCGATTGAGATTATCCCAAAGACAGGTTTCTTTGATTACGCGAACAAATACCAGGCAGACGCGACTCTGGAAGTATGCCCCGCAGACATTCCGGAAGAGATCGACCGTCGGATGCGCGATCTGACTGTCCGTGCGTTCCATGCACTGAAACTCAATGTATACAGCCGTGCGGATTTTCTTCTCGATGAAAAGGGAAATCTGTACTGTCTGGAGATGAACACCCTCCCGGGAATGACCGCAGCAAGCCTTCTTCCAAAAGAGGCAAAAGCAATGGGAATTGAATACGGGGATCTGTGCGAACTCATTATCAAAAAATCACTGGAGGCAAGATATTCATGAAACATATGTCATTACAGGAAATCGCCGCTGCCTGCGGCGGCACATACCATGGCAGCCCCGAACTCGCTTCCCGTGAAGTCAGCAGCGTAGTCATTGACAGCAGAAAAGTAGAAAAAGACAGTCTTTTTATCGCAATAAAAGGCGCGCGGGTGGACGGCCATTCTTTTATTCCCCAGGTTATGGAAAACGGAGCTCTCTGCTCCGTGTCTGAGCTGGATTTAGGCAATGTGCCTTACCCGTACATCCGGGTCTCCTCCTGTACACAGGCATTAAAAGACATTGCCGAACATTACCGCCGTTCCCTGGACATCAAAGTAGTCGGTGTCTCCGGGAGCGTCGGCAAGACAAGCACAAAAGAGATGATCGCGTCAGTGCTCAGCCAGAAATACAATGTCCTTAAAACAGAAGGGAACTTTAATAATGAGATCGGTCTCCCGCTGACGGTATTCAATCTCAGGGATGAGCATGAAGTCGCGGTACTGGAAATGGGGATCAGCGGTTTCGGGGAAATGACCCGCCTTGCAAAGATAGCGCGCCCGGACATCTGCGTCCTTACCAATATCGGCGTGGCTCATCTGGAAAATCTCGGCTCACGCGACGGTATCCTGAAAGCAAAAACTGAGATGTTTGACTATATGAACCCCAATGGCACTATCATACTAAACGGAGATGATGACAAACTTCGGAGCTTTACGCCGGGAAATGGGATCCCCCCTGTATATTTCGGTCTGGATCCCTCCTGTCCTTTCCATGCGGACCAGATTGTAAGCCGGGGGCTGAAAGGAACAGATGCCGAGTTCATTACTCCTGATTCCCGTTTCCATGCGCATATCAATATCCCCGGCAGCCATATGGTGTCCAATGCGCTTGCCGGAATTGCGGCAGGATATGCGCTGGGCATGACAGACGGGCAGATTGCCCGGGGCATCGAAGCGAATGTACCTATCCGGGGACGCAGCAACCTGATCGAAACCGGGAAATACACAGTGATCGACGACTGCTACAATGCCAATCCCGCCTCTGTAAAGGCATCTCTCGACGTGCTGTCCTGTGCAGATACCAGGACTGTGGCTGTCCTGGGAGACATGTTTGAGCTTGGTGAACATTCCGGAAAAATGCACTATGACACAGGCGTCCATGCTTCCCAGACAGGCATAGATGTCCTTGTATGCATCGGCAGCCTCTCCGCAGACACCGCGCGGGGAGCACAGGAAGCTGCGCGGGAAAAAGGACAGACCATTAAGGTCGTTCATTATACTTCAAAAGAGGAGTTTTTCGAACAGGCGGACAGCCTGCTGAAAGAAAATGATACGATTCTGGTGAAAGCATCGCATGGAATGGAATTTTCCAAGATTGTAGATTGGCTCCAGAATTAGCAGGAAAGGATCAATTCCCATGAAATATCAGGTTCTCGTACTGGATTTGGACGGTACGCTCACCAATTCAAGAAAAGAGATCACAGAGCCGACTAAAAAAGCTCTGATCGAGATCCAGGAGGCCGGCAGGACCGTTGTCCTTGCCAGCGGCCGCCCGATCAACGGAGTCGCCCCGCTGGCGGAGGCGCTCCAGATGGACCGCTTCGGCGGATATATGCTCTCCTTTAACGGGGCGCGGATCACAAAGTGTTCGACCGGAGAAATCATTTATAACCGGACAGTGCCTCAGGAGATCATCCGGCCGGTATATGAATATGTAAAGACATTTCCGGGACTGGACATCATCTCCTACACCGACACACAGATCATCTCCGGGATCTGCCCGAATAAATACGTGGAGATCGAGTCCGGCATTAACAGCATGGAAATCATATCTGCGGATGATTTTCCGGCTTTCTTAAACTTTCCGGTAAATAAGCTTCTTGTTGCCGGCGAGCCCGAGATTCTGGAGACACTGATGGAACCGCTCCGTGACAAATATCACGGGCTGTTAAACATCTACCGCTCCGAGCCCTTTTTCCTGGAGATCATGCCAAGAAATATCGACAAGGCGCAGTCTCTTCAGAAGCTTCTCAACAGCATCGGACTGACCGCAGATTCCATGATCTGCTGCGGAGACGGATACAATGACCTGTCCATGATCGAATATGCAGGACTTGGAGTGGCAATGGAAAATGCCCAGCCGGTCATCAAAGAATCTGCCGACTTTATTACCCGTTCTAACGATGACGATGGCATCCTGCATGTAGTCAATCTGTTTATGCGGGACTGAGCATGCCGTTCCGGTCACGGCCCGAACATAATGCCGGCGCAGTGATCTGACAGATTAAACAAACTTCACATAAATGGAAAATGCGGGATCTCAGTAAGACAGATACTGCATTTTTCTTTTATTCGGAATGTTTTAAAATACAGCTCTTCCTTTGGGATCCATTCGCTGATAAACCGGGGCAGCATCTCCGGGCCATTGTTTCTCCAAGTTCCTGCCTTGAACAGTCATACCGCTGATATTCAAATCGGTCCTGTCCTTCCCGGATCGGAAGGATGACTTCCTGCCGGAAACATGCTTTTGCAGCTCTTCTTCAACAAGTCCGAATATGTCCGTTGTTCTCACTTGCAATGTTTTCACTTCCGATACTTTTGTACAGGCTTATTTCACCAGATCAAGGAGAGCATTCTTCGGAACTGCCCCAATCTGTTTTCCCGCGATTTCTCCATTCTTAAATGCAATAAATGTAGGAATGCTCATCACGCCGAATCTCTGCGCAAGTCCCATTTCCTCGTCAATATTGATCTTGCAGACCTTGATCCCCGCTTCTTCTCCCGCGATCTCCTCCACAACTGGTCCCATCATCTTGCACGGTCCGCACCAGTCTGCATAAAAATCAACCAGAACCGGCTGATCAGCCTGCATTACTTCCTGCTCAAAATTTGCTCCTGTCAACTTTACTACTGCCATGTTTATATCCTCCTTTAAAATTCATTTTTATTGTTATGTCCTTATTTTATCACATTTTTATCCTTTTTCAGTGACAAAATCACCGTTTGTCATCTGACGGGCTCTGCCCTGTTATCCCGCGTCCGAAACCGCATGACGCCTGCCCCTCAGATTTTACCCAGCCCCGGGGCGTCCAGCACTTCGATCTTTCCTCTCGTCAGCTTCACAAGACCGTCATTCTGGAACTGTTTTAAAATACGCGTCACTACTTCTCTTGCAGTGCCCGCGTCTCTCGCCAGCACATCATGGGTTATGTTCAGAACATCTCCCCCGGTAATCCCCCGATGCTCCAAAAGAGCCCCTGCGACCCGAGACGCCACATTGGAAAACACAAACTGGTTAAAAAGCCACATAATATCCGAAAACTTCTCCGATATCATTTCCATCGTATATTCTTTCACCGCGCTGCTCTCATCATACAGCTTCCGGTAAATCTTTTTCGGTATCGTGTATATTACGCATTCTGTCTCCATCTCCATATCCAGCTCAATATCCATGCCGTTCATCATACATGCCGCGCTGAGGATACTCACATCTCCTTCCAGCAGCCGGAACAGGGTAATATCCCCGCCTCCCGGAGAAGTGATAAAGACACGGGCTCTTCCCTGAGCAATGATCTGGACTCCCGCGCACTCTCCTCCTCCGAAATGAAGCCTTGTTTTTTTATGGCACAGATTTCTTACTGTATTTGTCTGAACATTCCTCCTCTGCTCCTCCGTAAGGTCAGTCCAGAAAGGAAAAGCCTTTTTTAACATCTCTTCTAAATATCTGTCCATCATATTCTCCCTTATTCAACAGTAAAACAAGTATATCATATTCTGCAAGTAAATACTGAACTATTTTTCCTTTCCATGCATCAGGTCCCATACTTTATGCTTTTATTATAAAACCATAATATTTCAAACACATCTTCTTCACAATTTTGCAATAAACTAATCAATGTTGTTGAAGGGAGTATGATACAGATGACAAAAGAACAATACTACGAGCTGATCCATCCGTATTCCGATGCTGTCAGCCTGATCCTCGCCCGGCTGGAAGTCCTGAACCATCAGGCCGGCGAGCAGGAAGAAGTGCGTCCCATTCACGGGATCAGCAGCCGTATCAAAGATAAAACCAGTATCGAACAGAAGCTGAAAAAGAAACGTGCGGGTACAAGCCCGGATGATGCAAAAACAACCCTGCATGATATAGCGGGCGTCCGCGTGATCTGCTTTTTTGAACGTGATATACGGCACCTTGTCTGCTGTCTGAAAAAGCAGTCCGATCTGATAGTCATTAAAGAAAAAGATTACATAAATACTCCGAAGCCCAACGGCTACCGCAGCTATCACCTCATCCTCGGCGTCCCGATCTACTACATGGAAGGGATGGAGTATTATCCCGTGGAAATCCAGTTCCGCACCATATCCATGGATTTCTGGGCAGCAATGGAACACAGGATCTGCTACAAAAACCAGCCCTTTAATGAAATGGAAATGAGGAGCGCTTTCCGTCAGTATTCGGAAATACTTGAAAAAATGGAAAAATCCTTTGAAGTGTACAGTGAAAATGGACAGTAAATCTGGATTTATTTCTCCAGCCAGAAGAAATCCCATGACTGCACTCTGCTTTTTTCTATCATTTCTGTCTTTCCGGTCAACAGATCTGTATATTCTGTGACCTCAGGCATCCAGATTTCTTTTTCCTCATCACTGAAGTTGAATACCGCGTGAAGTTCTCTTCCTTCCGCCTTCCTGACGATCCAGAGGATAGATGTGTCGCTGTAATCTTTTGTGTATACCTCTGCGTCCGCGCTGAAAACAGCATCGTTCCTGCGGATTTCTTCCAGCCTGGTGAGGGCATGGAAGATCTTTTCCTGCACGCTTCCCTCCTTCTCTATATTTTCTGCCACATCCCAGCAGAATTTTCCTCTGTGGATATAGCGGGAGTCCGGCGCTTTATCCGGGTCGTCTTTGTATGTATAGTCATTGACCTGACCGATCTCATCCCCACTGTAGAGCATAGGAATACCGGACTGGGTAAACATGTATGCGTGGAGCATGATGTCTTTTACCACCGCGCACTCCATTTTCTCCTCATCCTGCTCGAAGCCGGCGCTTTCGATCCCGCACATGGAAGCCGTGGTGGCGCAGAAGCGGGCGTCCCCTGTCACCGGGTCTTCATTGTACAGCTCGCCCCTGCTGACACTGCCTTCTGTCCTGCCCAGAAAATAATCGTTCAGGTATTTCTTGTGCGGCACTTCTTTCATACCCCACTCGCTGAGTGTGGCATAGTCCAGACCCCAGCCGATATCGTCATGGCACCTCAGATAATTCAAGAATGTATACTCTTTCGGAAGCGAGCAGACGATATCCATCTGCTTTCTCAAAAGCCGCACATCCCGTGTCGCCACAGTGTTCCACGTCGTTGCCATTGTGGTGACATTGTAAAGCATGTGGCATTCCGGCTTTTCCACTGTGCCGAAATACGGCGCCACTTTTTCCGGCTCCATGACCACTTCTCCAAGGAGCACGATGCCCGGGCACACGATCTCGCCGATCATCCTCATCATCCTCACGATCGTATGCACCTGCTGCAGATTCCGACAGTTTGTCCCCAGTTCCTTCCAGATATAAGGAACCGCGTCGATGCGGATGATATCCATCCCCTGATTTGCCAGATAGAGGAAGTTGTACATCATTTCATTAAACACTCTCGGATTGCGGTAATTTAAATCCCACTGATATGGATAAAACGTGGTCATCACATAATGTCCAATCTCCGGCAGCCAGGTGAAATTTCCCGGCGCCGTTGTCGGGAATACCTGGGGCACAGTCTTCTCGTATTCCGCAGGAATCGATGGATCCGCATAGAAGAAATACCGGCTCATATATTCGCCGTCTCCCTGGCGCGCCTTCACCGCCCACTCGTGGTCCTCGGACGTATGGTTCATGACAAAGTCCATGCACAGGCTGATGCCCTTTTCATGGCATTTGTCCGCCAGTTCTGCCAGATCGTCCATGGTCCCCAATTCCGGTTTCACTTTGCGGAAATCTGCCACCGCATACCCGCCGTCAGACCTGCCCTTTGGCGAATCAAGGAAAGGCATGAGATGGATATAATTTACATTGCATTTTTCAATATACGGGAGCTTCGCCTGCACTCCTTTGAGATTTCCCGCAAAGTTGTCGATATACATCATCATGCCGGTCATATTCCGGCTGCGGTACCATTTTCCTTCTTTTTCTCTCTTTAAGTCAAGAGCCTTGAGGCTCTCTTTTCTTGAATCATAATAACGCTTCATCTGACTGCAGAGTTCTGCGAACATATCAGAATTTCCATATAACTCCATATACAGCCAGCGCAGCTCATCGTGGTGGCGGCTCAGTCTCTGCTCAAACACCTTATCATTCTCTGCTTTGACATCCTTTAACACTGCCCCGGGCTGGTTTTCAGCCCCTGTCATCTGTTTTTTAATCTCCACATTCTGTTTTTGGGACCCTGTATTCTCTTTTCTGCTGCCCTTTGTTTTTACCATTGTTCTCAATCCCCCTGACCTTCACGCACGAAATGCCACTGGTATGCCCTGTATTCGCCCAGCTCTACCGGGACCGGGATCCCGGCTTCCATAAGCGCGGTGCTGTTGTATGTCCTGCCGCTCTCCTCCTCGCGGTATACGGTATTTTCCCTCAGTCCCCTGAGTTTGATATAAGATACGTCCATATTGGCATGCTGCCTTATCGTCACCGCTTGCACTAATACTTCGCTTCCGTCTTCTGAGACAAATCCCCATGCCCCTGTATCCGCTGTCTGCGGATTTGTCAGACGGTAGTACAGCCCCTGCTGGACGAGCCGTGCATACTTTTTGTACTCCCTGATCTGGCTGCGGATCTCATCCTTCTCTTCTTTGCTCAGCTTATTGAGGTCCAGTTCATATCCGAATGTCCCTGCTGTGGCCGCCGCTGCTCTGGTCTTAAGCGATGTGGCCCTGCCTGTCTGATGGTTCGGCGATGCAGAGACATGCGCCCCTACGGAAGAAACCGGATAGATAAATGATGTGCCGTACTGGATCTCCAGACGGTCTATGGGATCTGTGTTGTCGCTGCACCAGATCTGCGGCGTGTAATAAAGCATCCCGGCATCAAACCTGCCGCCGCCTCCGCTGCATCCCTCGATCAGGATATCCGGGTAGCGCTGTACAATGCGCTCCAGAAAGTCATACAGACCGAGAACATAGTCGTAAAGCACCCTGCCCTGCCCGTCTCCGGTCGCTGAATACACATCCGCGATGCTTCGGTTCATATCCCATTTGATATACTCGATATTCCCCTGGTCCAGAACCGCGCAGATCTTGTCATATATACAGTCCACAACTTCTTTTCTGGAGAAATCTAAGACAAGCTGGTGCCTGGACCGATTCGGTCTGCGCCCCGGTATCACAAACGCCCAGTCCGGATGCTCCCGGTATAGACTGCTGTCTTCATTTACCATTTCCGGCTCGATCCAGATGCCGAACTTCATCCCCATATCATTGATCCTGCGGATAAGCTCCCCGAGAGTGCAGCCGAGCTTTTCCTCGTTTACCGTCCAGTCGCCCAGGCCTCTGAGCTCACTGTCGCGGTTCCCGAACCAGCCATCGTCCATGACAAACATCTCGATTCCCAGGTCCGCCGCCTGCTCAGCCAGCTTCACCAGATCATCTCCCGTAAAGTCAAAGTAAAATGCTTCCCAGCTGTTCAGGAGGATGGGGCGGACGCTCTCTTTATATTTGCCCCGGCACAGATGCCCGCGCATGCAGCGGTGCAGGTTCTGGGAAAGTTTTCCGATACCTTCGGAAGAATAGCTTAAGATCACTTCCGGTGACTGGAACTCTTCTCCTGCCTCAAGAGGATAGGCAAACTGCTCCTCGCACAGTCCCATAAGCAGCCTTGTCTGATAATACTGGTCCATCCCTGCTTCACTCTGGAATCCGCCGCTGTAGACAAAGGACATGGCATAACACCCGCCTGCTGTCTCTGTCGTCTCCCGCTCCGCCAGGATCACTGCCGGGTTATACTGATGGCTGGAGGTACCCCGAAGGCTGCCGATCTTCGAGACCCCATGCCCTACAGGAAGCCTCTGGTAATTGCGCTCCATCGCATGGCGTCCGTAAAAAGTGATAAAATCATACTCGCCGCCCACCATGTCAAGACATGCTGGTGCCAGCTTTTTGACCGACACATGGCCGCTGCTCTTGTTTACGATCTTCACGCTCCGCGCGATCACGTCATACTCCGGAAGAACGCCATAGTACAGCACTGCCTGCACCTTTGAGACCCTGTCTTCCAGCACCACTTCCAGTGTCTGCGCCTCATCCGCATCCGCATACACTGCCGGCAGGCCTTTCAGTGAATATTTCCCCGCTCTGATACTGTGGCTTACATAGCGGAAATCACTGCTGTACGTGCGGTCTGTGTTCTTGATGATGCAGGCAGGCGTTCTGTAATCTCCTGTGCCAAGCGACGGAAATTCCTGCGGAAGGGCATCCATGGAGTAGGTTTTATCCTTGCCCGCGTCATACGGATTCCCTGAAAATCCCCTGTCGTAAAATGTCAGCAGGTAATCCATACATCCGTCTGCCCGTTTCCCGTAATACAGATGGAGCAGGAACCCATACCGGTCCACCTGCATCTGGTAAGTCGTGTTCTTCGTGTGCAGAGTAAGCGTCTTCTGCTTTTCATCATATACTATACCCATATTTAAGTCTCTCCTAATCCGTTATTATTATGAAAATATAAAAAGCGGGTGAATGTGTTTCATCGCACATAGCACCCGCTCATACAGGATGCGCGGATGCGCATCGGGACTTCCTTACTTCACAGCGCCGTTTACAACTCCATTGATGATCTGTTTCTGGCAGATCACATAGAAGATAATGATCGGGATCAATGCCAGAAGATAAGACGCAAACGCCAGATTATAGTTCGTGCCAAACTGTGTCTGGAAAGTCAGCTGCGCCAGCGGCAGTGTGTTCTGTCCTTTTCCTGACATGATGATCAGAGGCGTCATAACGTCATTCCATACCGCAAGGGCTGTGATGACCGCAACCGTTGCGTGCATCGGCTTCATGATCGGGAAGATGATGCTCCAGAACGTCCGCCATGTGTTAGCTCCGTCCACTCTCGCCGCCTCTTCCAGTGCGATCGGGATATTTACGAGATATCCTGTGTAAAGAAGTAAATTCATCGGCATATAGAATACCACATACAGCAGGATAACACCAGCCCAATTGTCAAGATGCATCTCAGCGGTCTGCTTTGCCAGCGGCATCATCAAAATAGCGAACGGAACAAACATACCGCTTACGATAAACAGGTAGATCACATTATAAATCTTGCTGTGTGCTTTATTTCTGCCTACCGCATATCCCATAAGTGAGTGGAGCAGGATACAGAGCACCACCGTTGTCACTGTTACCAGAAGGCTGTTCCCCAGGGAGCGCCAGAAATCTGTGAGTTCCATAGCCTGGACAAAATTACTGAAGCTCCAGGATTCAGGAAGTGACAGAATACCGGAAATACTGTTAGTCATTTCAGAAGGCTGTTTAAATGCGATTACAATCGTCATATACAGCGGGAATGCTACTGTCAGCAGTCCGATAAACAGAAGGATCGTAACAGGCCAGTTGATTCTTGCTTTCATTTTCTCATACATTATAACTGTTCCTCCTTCTTACTTGATATGGTCATCTGCGCCACAGAGATCGCCACGATCACAATAAAAAATACAACTGCATTGGCACTCTGATAGCCGAAGCTTCCGCCTGACAGACCGTTATTATAAATCAGATAAGAGATAGACTCCGTGCTCTGCTCAGGACCGCCCTTTGTCATTGCCATGATCTGGTCAAATACCATCAGGAAATTCTTCACGCAGAGTACCATATTAATCGTAAAGAACGGGATGATCAGCGGAAAAGTCAAATGTTTAAACTTCTTCCAGCCGGTCGCGCCGTCCAGGTCTCCTGCCTCGTACACATCCTCCGGCACTGTCTGGAGTCCGGAGATATAGATGATCGTATTCATGGCGATGGACTGCCATGCACACACGATCACAATAGCAATCCATGCGGTCTTGCTGCTGGAGAGCATACTGGAACTCAGAGCTTCGCTCCCCAGCGCGTCGCCCAGCCCCGGAAGGATATATGTAAAGAAATACTGGAAAATATATCCTACTACCAGCGCGCCAAGTACATTAGGGATGAAATACGCCGCGCGCAGGAAGGTTTTCCCTTTGATCCTGCTGTTGAGTCCCAGCGCAAGGAGAAGGCTGATCACATTTGTCAGAATTGTTGCCACTATCGCAAGCTTAATGGTGAACCAGTAGGAACCGCCGATCCTTGGGTCCGTAAACAGATCAATATAATTGCGGAATCCCACAAAGTCATATGTGCCAAAGCCTTTGAAGTTTGTAAAACTGTATATCACACCGCGGATCAGCGGTATCGTATTAAAGCAGACAAACAGAGCCAGGATCGGTATGGTGATCAGCATATAAGTCCGCTTACTGTCATTTGCATGTTTCATAATCCGCCCTCTCCTTTCCTATTTGTCAGTCCCGTGTTCTTCGTTGTACTCCTGTACCGCACGGATAATATCTCTGTTATATCTCTGCCAGTCTTTGTCGAATTTCGACAGGAACGCGTCCACATCCTTGTTGATCAGGAATGTCTGGATCTGCGCATCCACCGCCATCTCGGAAGGATAGTAGTGGTCCTGATAGTCCGTCATGTTGCCGGACTCGATAAACGGCGACATACCGTCCAGCATGGGCGCCAGCTCGAAATCTCCTTCTTTGCACGGCACCGCGTTCTGGTCGTCAATATAAGACTGGAGATTCTCGTCCGCCAGCAGGAAATCAAGCACCTCATACGCCGCATCCTTATTCTCGCACGCCGCAGTCACCGCAAACATCAGGTCAACTCCTGAGTTCAGCGTATTCTTTGACGCATCGTCGTTTCCCGGGGTTACAAAGGAATCAATGTTCATCTCCGGATTTACGGAGAGGATCTGAGGCACCGCATAGCTTCCGATCGGGTACATTGCTGATTCTCCGTTGGCAAAAGCGGTACATGCGTCATTGTATCCGTACGCAAACGGATCCTCAGGCCCGTAGCTTACCAGTTCCAGACATTTTTCCGCTGTTTCCCGGTATTCATCCGTGAATGTTGTCTCTCCCGCATTCACCTGCTTACATGTATCCGCCGGAGCCAGGTCAACGGCAAGGGAGTTCCACGGAGCCAGACAGGTCCATGTGTCACGGAACCCAAAATAGAACGGCAGGATACCTTCTGACTGTATCTCCTCGCAGAGGCTGATCAGCTCACCCCATGTCTCAGGAATCTCCCATCCATGCTCCTCGAACATATCCTTGTTGTACAGAATCCCTGCTGCATTCGCTGCATAGGGCACGCCGTACGTCCCGTCCGTGGGAGTGATCTCCAGCGCTTCCAGAATGTCAACATAGGATTCCTTAATGTCCGCCAGTCCCGGATAATCCGATATGTCTGCAAGGATATCCGCATCCACATAATAGGAGTAATTGATATCTCCCCCTATACCGATAATATCCGGGTAATCTTCCCTTACGAACCGTGTCCTCATGATCGTACTGGCATCATTCGGCGAACTGATGGTCAGATGGATATCATCGTGAGACGCATTAAATTCCTCCTCCACCTTATCGAAATACGCTGCTGCCTCCGGTTTGTACTGGAGGATCTCGATCTCCGTTTTCCCTGAGTTTTCATCCGCACCGCATCCCGGAAGGATGGCCGCTGTCAGCATGGCCGCTGCCAGAGCCATGCTAATCGCATTTTTTCTCTTCATAGTAGTCCCATCTCCTTCCTTTAGCCTTAAACTTTTCTTTGCATTATTATAACATTACAAAATGCGTCCTAAAATATCCTTATTTCTTTTGTTTTATATCAATATTCAACTTATACATTGTTTATATAAAGTATGGTCGCATTATGATATATTTTGCGCTATAATAGCTGTAAAGACATGCATTAAGAACAGGGGAGATGATACAATTGAGTGATTTTTTGTTTTCCGTATTTCCCAATGAAAATTTTGTAGACCTCGGGCTGTACCAGTTCGGAAAAGAACAGTGCGAGCCAGCCCACTCCTTCGGACCTGTATCCAGAAACCATTACCTCTTTCATTATGTCCTGTCTGGTACAGGGCGTCTCATGGCAAATGATTCCAAAGGGCAGACACAGGAATACCAGATCAAGAGCGGCCAGGGTTTCATGATCTTCCCCAAACAGATCAACACCTATATCGCAGACAATGAGCTTCCGTGGGAATATACATGGATCGAATTCGACGGGCTCAGGGCAAAGGAGATCATCGAGCTTGCGGGGCTCACCCCGGACCATCCGGTGTATCACGCCTCGTCAAAAGAGCTGCGGGAACTCATGAAAAACGAGATGCTCTACATCGCGGAGCACGGGGACGCGTCCCCCTTCCACCTGATCGGGCATCTCTTCCTCTTCATCGACTACCTGTCCCGTTCCTCTGTGACCATGCATCTGTCTTCCAGTGGGAAGGTCCGTGATTTCTATATTAAAGAAGCGCTGAATTATATTGAACAGAATTTCCAGAATGATATCTCTGTAGAAGGGATTGCTCAGTTCTGCGGGCTGAACCGCACCTACTTCGGAAGGATCTTTAAAGGAGCCGT
>DSTMC04003__coassemble_928_pt1 | contig 29107 bp, 29 predicted proteins | sample DSTMC04003__metabat2_high_PE_041 | metagenome-assembled genome bin DSTMC04003
CTGCGCACTCAATTGCCTGACTTGGGTACAGCTCCGACAAGTCAGATAAAATATCATTCTCTGAAGGAGTTTGTTTGATTCCATTGCATCCTAATAAGAGAATTCCTAAGATAGCGGATAACAGTATTTTACACTTTTTCATATCTTTTGCTCTCCAAATAACCTTTCCGCAATATAAGGCTAAATATTTTTGATATTGGCTGAAATCAAATCCGCCTGATACATCATCAGTAAATATCTGTTTCCTGCCTCATTAAAATGTTCCTCGTCAAACAACCTGATTACTTCATGAATTTCTTCATAAATCCAGTCGCAGATTTTTTCTTTCTTGTCAGACTTTTTTATCTGTTCTACAATTCGAGGAGCCTGCTCGTAATAAAAGTCTATTATCTTTTGTCCATCTTCTGTTTTTTTCAATACTTTATCACGATATTTGCGCATCATAGTCAACTCATAACAATCATCAGGAAGCCCCTTTTCCTCACAGCATACGGTTGTCAAAAAACAGCCGCCGCTTCCGCTTCCTCGCTCTTTGTAATACCTACACTCTTTTATTTCATCGGGATCCTCATATGTTCTGCGATATGTGCAATACCATTTATATCCATATTTTTCTGTAGGATCAATATATTCACATTTTCTACATTTGCAATAATAATCAACAGCCATTTTTCTCTCCTCAACAAAGCATGATGACAGCTTTTAATTGAAAACTTCGTTCAAAATCTGTGCCACCGCTCCATAATAATAATTTTCTTCTTCCTGTTTTGCTTTACTTCCCCCTACAGAACGAAGCAATCCTACTGCTCCTCCGATGCTTCCTCCTACAATACCACCTATAGCCCGCGATACGCCTGGAGCGCCTTGGGTCAGTCCGCCCATGCTTTTCAATCCGGCTTTTGCTGCCGCACCTGCTCCGGCACGGGCGCCTAATTTTTTCATATTTTTGCTTTCTCCAAATTCATGCATCGAAACGAATGCCATTGTTCCTTGTCTCTTAATACTTATTACCATTTTTAAATAATCATTTCTGTGCTCGGGATGATATAAAACAATACAATCAACCAAAGATGAATTCAACATGCCTCCATACTTGATTTGATCATCGTAAAAAGAAACTGGTATTTCATACGCTTTCGCTTTATCATCGATTGCGTTTTGGATCGTCTGTAAAGTAATTTCACTTCCGTTCACACATTGATACGCCGGTCCTGATTCTCTTAATTCTTTCTCTTTTATCATTGTCTTTTTCCTCCATTAATTTTTTTATTCTGTTTATATATCAGACATAATAATGTCCAAATATATCTCTTTTATATCTGCCCAGATTTTCTATAGCCAGTTCGCAGCCATTATCAGCACCCAGCTTCATATATTTCTGAGCCATGTCATAGTCTCTGGGTACAATATTTCCCTCTTCATAAAACCATGCCAGAATAAAATAGGCTTCTGTATTTCCCAAATCTATAGCTTTACAGGTCAATTCATACGCTTCTTCTATATCCTTTGGAGAAGGCGCATATGATGTATAATTGAAAATATTGGTCAGGCAGCATGCAAGCCGCCACATGCAGAAATCATTATCCGGCTCGTATTCCAATGTTCGCCTGTACCAGTAAATTGCAGTTTTAATATCCTGTTTTGTTCCCTCTCCAAATTCATACAAAACAGCCAGATTCTCCATACACCCAGGATTCCCCATATCAGCGCCTTTTGCATAAAGTTCAAAAGCCTTTTCAGGAGAAGTATCTACAAACTTTCCCTCGCCATATCTTGTAGCCAACATATAGACAGCGTCTCTGTCTCCTTTTCTTGCGGCTGTTTCATAATAGTATTGAGCTTTGATCTGATCTTCAGCAAAAAGTTCATTTCCATAATCATAAAATCTTCCCAACATGTAGGCACCCCGAGCACTGCCTGACTGAAATGATTTTTCATACAGCTCTTTTGCCTTCAAAATATCCTTTTCATATCCTAACGCACCCTCATAAAACAACTCTCCGAAAATAGCAAAAACATCCGGGTTTCCCTTTTCCTGTTCTTCAAAAAGTATCTTCTGTGCCGAATCCCAGTCACCAGTATTTAATAATTGGAGCATTTCCGCTTCTAACTCTTCATATGTCATACTTCCTTCTCCTCAACTATAATTGTTTTATTTATTCCTGTTGTCGGGAACACTTTTACCAATTCTATTTTTCAATTTCTTCGTGTAAAAGTATAATCCCCTTTCTTTTATGCAACTATATAGTAGCATTTTCGCAGAGATGATGCAACTATATGATAGCATTTTTCCGAGGTGATATCATGCAGTTTAAAAGACTCGAAGATTTACGCATTGACAGCGACCAAACTCAAGCTGATATAGCCGAATATCTAGGATGCCAGCGAGAGGTTTACCGCAGATATGAAAAAGGAACCAGACAAATTCCAGTAGACATGCTTATACAGCTTTCAAAACTATATAATGTCAGTATTGATTATCTGGTTGGATTAACAAATGTAAAAAAAACATACCCGAGGAACTAATAAAAACTATCCATTTCTCTGGTATGGCTCTCTTTATTTCTTAATTCTAAATCACGGGGCTGTCGGGAAATAGATAGTCCAAAACAGGAGCAACTGTGATTCATACGAGTCGCATCTGCTCCTGAAATTTTCCCGCTAAGAAGAGAAACATGATATCTGTCATATATCATTAGCACACTCTTTCCTTAAAGAGTCTTAATCAGGACTTTATTGTATAAGTTTGTGGATAAGTTCAACCCTAAAACTGACTGCCTGAAATATCCGTTTTCTTATCCATACCATCCGCTTTGTCCCAGTGTCTCTTCGATCTTTCTGCGGATCTCTTTTGTCCTTCCCGGAGCGTCTCCCCCGGAGCTGATCCCGATCACCGCCTCCTCCGTCATTACTACTGACGGGAAATAAAAGTCACAGAGCGCCCGGTCATCCGTGGTATTGACCGGTATTCCTTTTGACCGGCATTCTTCCCATATCTGCCGGTTCACCTCCCTGCTGTTTGTGGCGGCGATCACAAATGTCTCGCTTTGTATATCGCCCGGCTGATATGCCCTGTGTTCTGTATGGATCCTGCCTGCTTTTTCCAGCTCTTCCAGTTCCTCGCAGAACTCCGGCGCGATCACCCGGATCTGAGCGCCGAACTGCAGCAGCGTCCTCACCCGGCGCAGCGCGATCTTCCCAGCTCCCGCGATCAGCACATTCCTGCCCGCCATATCGATAAACACAGGGAAATAAGGTCTTTCCATTCTTTTCACCTCTCTATTTCATCATGTACAGAAGGGCATTGCAGATGCATGCCGCGATATTGCTCCCTCCTTTTCTGCCTCTCGCCACAATAGAAGGAGTGTCAAGCTCCAGTATCATTTCCTTGGACTGTACGACATTGACGAATCCTACGGGTACTGCAATGACCAGTTCCGGCTGCAGGCTTCCCTCCTGTATCAGTTCATAAAGGCGCACAAGAGCGGTCGGGGCATTGCCGATGGCAAAGATCAGCCCCGGACAGCTTTTGGGATCGATGCCCACAGATCCCTCATACAGCTTTGCCGCCTTATCCATGCTTGCCGCAGCCCTTGTCGTACCGTTTCTCCTGGCGGCTTCCGCCACGTCTTCGTCAGACATAAAACAGTACACCTGCCCGCCGTACTCTGCCAGTTTCTTTTTATTGATCCCCGCCTTTGCCATCTGTGTATCCGTCACGATGGAAGCGCCGTTTCGGATCGCCCGCATCGCCTGTTCCACCACGCCGTCAGAAAAGACAAGATTATCCGCATAATCAAAATCCGCACTGGTATGGATACAGCGTTTTACAATGGGCTCTGTCCCCGGGGCGAGCTTTTTTTCTCCCAGCTCTTCTGTTATGATCTCAAAACTTCTTTTCTCGATCTCAGCAGGAAGTACCTGCTCCAGCTCTGTCTTCATTTTCTTCCTCTCCTGTCCTATCGTATCCTCATGCCGATCCCGCACACGACCCGGTCCACCCACTCCGCGTGCTCGGCAAGCGCGGTCATGATCCTTCCTGTTTCCTCCCGGTATTCCCGTTCAAAAGCATCCACAGGCACAAGACCGCACCCGATCTCATCGCACACAATAATGATATCTTTATTTTCTTCCAGTATGGCAGCGGTAAGGTCTTTCGGGCTCCTTCCCGCTTTCAGCCACCTCTTTACGAACTCCTGAAACCCATGCACCGCTCTGCAGCTTCGGATTTCATCCAGTCCGCAGCTTTTCCCGTCTGTCCAAGTCATGCCGGGGTACAGACTTTTTCCATAGGCGAGCTTCCCCTGGAAGGAGCCGCCTGTTATGATCCTCACGTTCCATCCGCTCCTCTCTTCCGTCCGGTTCCTCTTGTGCAGCGCTGCCGGACCATCCACAGATCCTTTTACCCTGCACGGGATGCCCCGCACCACTTCCGTCACCCGGTCCGCCATCTCTGCCAGAGCACAGTTGATCTTCCCCAGACTTTCTTTGTATTGTCGCATCTCAGGTGTATCCTCTGAGGATTCAGCGAACACATCGTTTGTCACCACCACCAGATGGGCGCACCTGCTTTTCAATTCCCTGATCCCGCGGACGACTGCCTCTGCCGTTCCTTCCCCGGCACCGCCTTCCATGTACATCTCATTTGCCGTCAGATTGGACAGACACTCCAACAGGACTCCCGTACCCTTCATGGGAGGGCAGTCTCCGCTTTTCAGCCTGCCCTCAAGACCTGTGTACCATTCCAGCGTACAGAATCCTTTCCCTGAGCGCATGGCGCGGTGTCTCTCGATCTTTTTCTCTGTCTCCCTGTCCCATGACGGCATTGTGGCAATATAATACAACGGCAGTTGTTTTTCAATACAGCACAGCGTATTTTCAGCATACGCGGATTTTCCGCTTCCGCTCCCGCCTGTAACAAGTTCCATCATAGATGATCTCACCCTTTCCTGCTGACATTTTTCAGAACTTTTCTATGATCCGATATCCGCATACCTGTATTCCAGCGCCCCGCTTGCCGGGATCTGCCGAAGCCCTGTGATTTCCGGATTAACCAGGTTTACGCTCTTCATGGCATACAGGGGGATGATGTAAAACTGTTCTCCCACTGCCCTCTGCTCCGCCTGATGAAGAAGCCCGGACCGCGCCTCCGGATCCTGTTCGCTGTTGGATGCCTCCACGATCGCGTCATACTCTTCATCATGGATCCCGCTGCAATTGTATGTGCTGTTGGATAAAAGCATGGATAAATACGTATACGGGTCGGCAAAGTCAGCAGTCCAGTTCATCCTGCACAGATCGAAATCCCCTGCATACCGGCCGCTGTAATTTGCCTGGAGCTCCTGTGCCTTCAGCTCAATGTCTATATTCAGGTTTTCTTTGAGCTGCTCCTTGATGACCTGGGCTGTGTCCGAGTCCATCTCCAGAGTCGGATAATTATACGTTAGCTTTGGGAAACCTTCCCCATTAGGATAACCCGCCTCGGCAAGAAGCTCCCGCGCCCGCTCTGCATTTTCTTCAAAGGGCTGCTCCGCCTCATCCACGAAACGCATGCCTGTGTTTTTATCGATCATATATTTTGCCACCAGATTATAGGTCGGTTCTGTATCCGCGCCCACGATCCGGCACAATTCTTCCCGGTCAATAGCAAGGTTGAATGCCTCCCTTACTCTTACGTCGTCAAAAGGCTCCACATTCAGATTAAAATAAATGTACCGTGTGGCAATCTGCTCTGTCACCAGGAGGTCATCCCTGCCTTCATAGAGGTCCATCACCGTTGAAGGAAGAGATACTGCCACATCCACTTCGCCGGTCTCATAGGCCGCTGCCATAGCCTGGGTATCGTCAAAGAACCGGTAGGTGATCCGGTCCAGGCTGACTGCATCCTTATTCCAGTAGGATTCATTTTTTTCCAGCACGAAATACTGATCCGGCACATATTCAGCAAGCATAAACGGACCGTTCGCCAGGCTTGTCGCCGGATCTTTATCCCAGCCGCTGTCCACGGAATCTGCATACTTTGCGCAGGAGGGCGTGTATACAGGAAGCCTCAGCAAGTCAAGGAAATATACGCACGGTGCCTCCAGACGGAAGACCAGCGTATGATCATCCGGCATATCCACGCCGAGAGTATCCATGGACGCTTCCTGATTATAGATCTCTTCCGCGTTTTTAATGGGAAAGAGATAGACTGCATACCCGCTCCCTGACGCCGGGTCCAGGGCGCGGCGGATCGTATTCAGAAAATCCTCCGATGTCACCGGCGTGCCGTCAGACCAGAGGGCGTCCTCCCTGAGATGGAAGGTCCAGACCGTAGAATCCTCATTCACCTCGTAGGATTCTGCCGCCCGGTACTCAATGTCCCCGTTTTCATCGTATGTGAGCAGTTCGTCCAGGGCAGTCACGGAATAAGACAGATAGGTCAGGGCAATGGATCCTGCCGGATCCAGAGTCCCGGTCTCGCTGTTGACTGCCACTGTAATCTCCTTTTCCCCTCCGGTGTTTTTCTCTCCTTTTGCGCATCCGGGCAGTGCTGCCGCGCAGAGCACGGCTGCCGCCAGAAGTGCTGCTGTCAGTCTTCTCCTTTTCATGCATTTTCTCCTTCCACTGTCAATGGTACCTCATATCTGTGATGTCATCCTGTAACCATCCGCACGTTTCCCGCTATACTTCTCTGAATAAAGGAAACATGCCGTCTCCCTGCTGCCGAAGCGGTACAGTTCCGGCGTCCCTTCAAAACAGCACTTCATGGCATAGCCGCAGAAAGATGCAAAAGGGCATCCATGCCCGCTGTCTGTCTCCCGCGCGTTCTCTTCCGCGAAAACAGGACGGACTTTTCCGGCTTTCAGCGGGTCCGGCGGCAGGACCGAATTTAAGAGCATCTTTGTATAAGGATGCCAGGGATCCGAACAGACAGCCTTTGTCTCTCCGGTCTCTGCCAGCCTCCCCCGGCAGAGGACACTGATCCTGCTGCTGACCTGACGGATCAAAGCCAGGTCGTGGGAGATGAACAGGCAGGCAATCTTCCTCGTTTTCTGGATGGACAGGAGCAGCTTAAGGATCTGCTTCCTCGTGGAGGCGTCCAGCGCGGAGAATGCCTCGTCACAGATCAGAAGCTCCGGCTCCGGGATCAGCGCCCTGGCAATTCCGATCCGCTGCCGCTCTCCCCCGGAAAACTCATCCGGATACCGGTCCGCATCCTCCGGGGAAAGCCCTGCCATACAGAGCATTTCCTCCACTCTTCTGCGGCGCTCCGCGGGCGGCATCCTGTCCTTTCGGGCCCGCATCCTCAGAGCTTCGCTTAAAGCCTGTCCTACAGTCAGACAGGGGTTGAGGGAACCGTAAGAGTCCTGGAACACCATCTGGATCTTCCCGTCCCATGACTTCTTCCCTTTCCCCGTATCCAGACGCTCTCCTCTGTATAATATTTCCCCGCTGTCCGGCGCAAGAAGCCCGGTCAGGAGCCTTGCCAGCGTGGTCTTCCCGCTGCCGCTCTCCCCGGCAAGGGCGTACACCTCTCCTGCACGGATCTCCAGAGAAACATCCCTGATTCCTTCTTCCGTGTTGAATACCTTCGTCACATGCTCCAGGCGGAGCAGGGGCGGTTCCTCCCGGACATCAGGCCGGATGTCCTTATTTCCTTTTGTATCCCTTAAGAGTTTTTTTGTATATTCATGGACCGGGGCATAAAAAATCTCTTCCGCAGATCCCTCTTCGATGATCTCGCCGGATCTCATCACATACACTCTGGTGCACAGTGCTGCAATGACCCCCATATCGTGACTGACAACAAGAAGGGAGGTGCCGGTATCCTTCACGATTCTTTTCAGGAGATGGAGGATCTGGACCTGGACTGCCGCGTCCAGCGCGGTCGTCGGCTCATCCGCGATAATGACCCGAGGCTCGCAGGCGAGGGCAATGGCAATGGCAGCCCGCTGGCGCATCCCCCCGGAAAGCTCGAAGGGATATTGTCTCATCCGAAGCTTCGGAGCGCGGATCCCCGCCATATCCAGCAGCTCTTCCGCCCGCTCCTCAGCCTCCCGCCTGGTACATTTTCTATGGGTGCGGATGGTCTCCGTGATCTGGCGTCCGATCTTTACCGTGGGGTCCAGGCAGTTCATTGAATCCTGGAGAATCATGGCGATATCATGCCCCGGCTTTACCGGTCTTTCGCAGACAGTAATTCCGTCTGACGAAACTTCCGCGCTGTCCCCGAGAAGCCCCATCACTGCCAGCATCGCCGTGCTCTTTCCCGAGCCGGATTCTCCCACGATACCGGCGATTTCGCCCTTCCCCACAGAAAAGCTTATCTTATCGAGCGCTTTTTTTCTCCCATGTCCGGTATGATATTGTACACTTAATTTTTTTACCTCTAAAATGCTCATTCGTTTTTTCCTCTCCGGAGCTGTCCCTCCATCGCCGTACCCACTGCATTGAGGGCAAGAAGCATCACACACAGCACGACAAGCGGGCAGACCATCTGATTCGGATACACAAGCATCTGGCTGCGCGCCTCCTGTATGATCGTCCCCAGGCTGGCGGCGGGAGGCTCCAGCCCTACTCCGAGGAAGCTTAAAAACGCTTCCGTAAAGATTGCCTGAGGGATCAGGAAGATCAGGTTCACAAGGATCGGTCCCGCAGCGTTCGGAAGAAGATGCCTCCACAGGATCCTGATGCGCGGAATGCCTTCCATGCGGGCCGCAGCCGCGAAATCTGTCTCCTTCAGTCTCTGGATCTCTCCCCGGACGATCCGCGCCATATCGATCCATCCCGCCACACACAGTCCGAGGATCATGCTTCCCGCTCCGGCTCCTGCCGCGAGCGTGATCAGGATCACATAGAGCATGGAGGGGATAGAGGAAATGATATCCGCAATACGCATCATGACCATATCCGCATGTTTGCCCGCATACCCCGCAGCCGCTCCATAGAGTACGCCCACACACCCGTTGATCAGGGCGCTGGCGATCCCGATCAGCAGGCTGATCCCTGCTCCATACCATACCCGGGCAAAGATATCTCTTCCAAACTTATCTGTCCCGAACAGATGGGTCATGGACATTGCCTGGTTCTGGATCTCTGCATTCTGTTCGGAATAAGACCAGGGCCAGAACACAGGAACAAGGACAGCGAACAGGATCCAGATGCCCAGGATCATACATCCTGCAAGCGCCTGCCGGTTTCCTCTGATCAGCCGTGCCATATACTTTTTAACATTCACGGATCCTGCCTCCTTTCTGCACTCCTTTTCCTCTTACATTCACTTCTTTGTTTGAGCTATTTCCCACTGTATGACCGGCGCATCCTCGGATCCATCCACGCGCACACAAGATCTGTTACAAGATTCACCAGGATCACGACTGTCCCCATAAACACTGTCAGCCCCAGTATCAGCGTGTAATCCCTGTTTGTGATGGAGCTTACAAACTCCCGCCCGAGCCCCGGGATGGTAAAGATGCTCTCCACCACAAAACTTCCGGTAAGAAGGAACGCAGATGCAGGCCCCACATAATTCAATACCGGGATCCATGCATTTTTCAAGGCATGGGTAAATAAGATCCTGGCTCTTCCCAATCCCTTTGCGCGTGCAAACAGCACATACTGTTTCCCCATCTCTGCTGCAAGGGTATTTCCTGTCAGGCGGGAGATGACAGCCATCGGATAAAGCATCAGCGAGATTACCGGGAGCACATAATGAGCGGGGGTCAGAAGTCCCGCCGAGGGAAACCACCCAAGTTTCACGCTGAACACAAGGAGAAGGAGGATCGCAGCGGCAAAATTGGGGATTCCGGCAAGAAGCATCCCTCCTGCTGAAATGCCCTCTCGGACCGCTTTTTTCTTTGACACCGCCCTCAGGATCCCAAGTCCCGTGCCAAGGAGCGCTGCCGCCAAAAGGGCTGGCAGCCCCAGCGAAGCGGTAACCGGCCAGGTCCTGCCGATGATCTCCGCCACCGTTGTGTCCGGCTCCTGGTAGGAGACGCCCAGATCTCCCCGGACAAGGTTTCCCATATAGGTCAGATACTGGTCGAACAGCGGCTCATTCAGTCCGTATTCCTCTTCCACCGCCTCCACTACCTGGGAGGATACCCCGCCGTTCTGGAACGGGCTTCCCGGTATGAGGCGGACGAGGAAAAAGGTCACAGTGGCAAGGACGATCAGGGAGACCAGCCCTGTCGCCAGACGTTTGAATGTATAGGCAGCCATCACCCTGCCCTCCTTTCCTGTCAGATATCTGTTTGCCCAGATTACCTTGTCTTTCCAAACAGCTCCACGATCTTCTCAACCATTGCGTCCATGGATGCCTGGTCTGACACCCGGATCTGCATCCCGTGTTTTGCCGCCTCCGCCGCAGTCTGTTCCCCGATACAGACTGCCCGGATCTTTGTATAGTCCGCGTCTTTCACGCCTCCTGTAAAACCTCTGACCGTGGACGCGCTTGTAAATGTCACGGCGTCGATCTCTCCGTTCTCCAGCATGTCCCGAACCGTTTCCTGAAGAAGCGGATGGGTCTCATACACGGTCCGGTAGAGGGGGATATCATCCACGCTCAGCCCTGCGGCAAGGAGAGGCGGCAAAAGCTCTTCCGATCCTTTTGCAGCCCGTGCCACCGTAATATGGCTGTCTTTTGCAGCCGCCTTCGCAAGCGCGTCTCCCAAAGCAGCGGCGCTGTACACATCCGGTACAAGGTCCGGGATCAGTCCACGGCTTCTAAGGGCAGCGGCAGTCCCAGAGCCGATGGCAGCTATGCGCACCTCAGCGCCCCGAACGAGGAGGCTTCTCAGATCCATCCCCAGTTCCATAAGCCGTTCAAAAAAGATATCGGCCCCGGCAGGACTTGTAAAGACCAGCCACTCCTGAGCCGCATGTGTCCCGAACTCTTCCAGCGCCTCTTTCAATCTCTCATTCGGACAGATGGGCTCTGTGCTGATCGCCGGCATTTCAATGACCTGGGCGCCCAGCGCGCGGAGCCGTCCCGCCAGAGAAGAGCTGCTCTGTCTCGGTCTTGTGATCAGGAACTGTCTTCCTCCCAGCACGCGGTCTTCTGCCCAGTGCATCCGGGCAGACAGAGCGCACACCTTTCCCACCACGATGATGGCAGGTGTTTTGATGTCCGCACGGTCAGATTCTTCTTTCAGAGTAGTTACCGTTGCTGTCACTCTCCTCTGTCCGGCAGAAGTTCCTTTCTCCAGGACAGCAGCCGGCATGTCCGGATCCATCCCTGCCTCTGTCAGCCCGTTTAGGATAAACTCCATGGAGGAAAGCCCCATCAGGAACACCAGAGTGCCATCCAGTCTGACAAGCGCCGGGAAATCCAGTTCCACCTTTCCTCCCTTTCTGGCGTGTCCGGTGATCACATGGAAGGATGAGGCATAATCCCGATGAGTCACAGGGATCCCGGCGTATGCAGGAACTGCTGCCGCGGAAGTCACGCCGGGAACCACCTCAAAGGGGATCTCTTCCTGAAGGATGGCCTCGAGCTCCTCCCCGCCTCTTCCGAACACAAACGGATCTCCTCCCTTTAACCTGAGGACATGCTTCCCTTTTTTTGCCTCCCGTACAAGGATCTGGTTGATCTCCTCCTGGGGGACCGGGTGGTTTCCCGCGTGCTTGCCCACATAGATCACTTCTTTTGTATCCGGGATCCTGCTCAGGATCTCCGCGCTGATGAGAGCATCATACACGATCACATCTGCCTGTTCCATCAGGCGCGCCGTCTTCAGCGTCAGCAGTTCCCCGTCCCCGGGACCCGCGCCGGCGAGCCACACCTTTCCCTTTTTTTCATTCTGTGTATTCTCCATCTTCATATCCTCTCCCTAAACGCGCCGCATCAGTTCCTGCGCGAGTTTCTCACCGGCATGCGCCGCGTGGTCAGTGTCCGCGCACAATGATCCTTTTACATACCTTCCGGTCTTCTCATCATAGTACAGTCCTGACAGCTTCAGTTCATTTCCTTCTACTCTGGCATGTGCCGCGCACGGGGAAGTACAGCCTCCGTCCACTGTGCGGATAAACTGGCGCTCCGCCTGCGACGCCGCCCGGCTCTCAGGACAGTCCAGACGCGCAATCCAATCATACGTCTCCTCCTTCCTTCCCTGAACGGCAAGAATGCCCTGCCCGGCGGCGGGGATCATCTCCTCCACGGAAAAATACCTGCGGATCTCCTTCTCCATTCCCAGCCGCTTCAATCCTGCCGCCGCCAGAAGCGTCCCGTCATACCCTTCCGTCTCCAGCTTGTACATCCGGGTCTGGACATTTCCCCGGATGCCCCGGAACGTACATTTCGGATACAGCGCCTCCATCTGGAGGCTCCTCCTCCGGCTGGATGTGCCGATGACCGGAGCCTCCGGGAGATCCTCAAGTCCTTTCCTCAGAAGCAGCACATCTCTCGGATCCTCTCTCCTGCTATATGCGAGAATAGGAAGGTCCTCCCTCTCCTCCATGGGCATATCCTTCAGGCTGTGTACGGCAAGGTCGATCCTGCCCTCCGCAAGCGCACGGTCAAGCTCTTTGACGAACAGCCCTTTCCCTCCGATCTTCTCCAGGCTTTTATCGAGGATTTTATCCCCGGTGGTCTTCATGGTAATGATCTCCGCCCTGATCCCCGGAGCTTCTTTCTCGATCATTTCCTTTATAATCTCCGCCTGTTTTACTGCAAGAGCACTCTCCCTGCTGCCGATCCGTATTACAGTATACATGGTGCATCATTTCCCTTCTCTATGATTCGATAGACGGTCTCCATATCCACACTTTCACGGATAATATCCGCCAGCCTGTCATACTGCTCCTCTTTGTATGCCTTCCAGTCCCTTGCCCGGATCTCTGACGGATCATAACCTTTCTTTTTCAGAAGAGCTGACAGGAATCCTCCTGCCGCCTCGGGAGCGTCAAAGATGCCGTGGACATAGCATCCGTACACATTTCCGCGGCAGGCGCCGTCCGGATGTGCGCTGCTCCTGCCGCCGGAAACGCTTCCCCCGCTTAACTCCTCGGAGATCGAGACAAGCGGTCTGCCGTCTTCAGTAAGAGAGCTTTTCCCCATATGGATCTCATACCCGGTAAATGGCGATCCGGACAGATCTTTGAGTATCCCTTCCAATGAGAGGAATTTTCCCTCCACTCTAGTCCTTCTCTTCTCCTGCTGGAATACAGTGCGTACAGGCAAAAGCCCCATGCCTGCCACTGTCCCTTTCTGCTCTGTGCCGTCAGGGTCTGAAATCTCCTGTCCCAGCATCTGATAGCCTCCGCAGATGCCGAATACCAGACCGCCTCTGTCCGCGAACTGGAGGATCTTTGCCTCCATGCCGCTCTGCCGCATCCAGAGCAGATCCCGGATCGTATTCTTGCTGCCCGGCAGGAGCACTGCATCCGGGCTGCCAAATTCATCAGGTGAGGTGATATATCTGACGGACACCTCGTCCAGTGACTCAAGCGGCGCAAAATCCGTAAAATTAGAGATCCTCGGCAGACGGACCACCGCAATGTCCACAAGCCCGGCATTATCTTTCCTGCGGAACCGCTCGGTCAGGCTGTCCTCCTCATCGATGTCCAGGTAAAAATACGGCACCACGCCAAGCACCGGGATTCCGGTCCTCTCTTCCAGCATGGACAGCCCCGGCTTTAAGATGGATACATCCCCGCGGAATTTATTGATGATCGTCCCTTTGATCCGCCGCCGTTCCTCCTCCTCCAGAAGCATGACCGTCCCTGCGATCTGGGCGAACACCCCGCCACGGTCGATATCCCCTGCGAGAAGCACCGGCGCGTCCGCCATCTCCGCCATCCCCATGTTCACGATATCATCTTGTTTCAGATTGATCTCCGCAGGACTGCCCGCCCCCTCAATGACGATCACGTCATACTGTGAGGAAAGCTTTGAGTATGCCTCCATGACTGCCGGAATATACTCTTTTTTGCGGCGATAATATTCCACAGCAGACATCACGCCCTCCGGCTTCCCGTTTATGATCACCTGGGAACCCGTATCATTGGCAGGCTTGAGCAGGATAGGATTCATGCATACGTCCGGTTCGATGCCCGCGGCTTCCGCCTGCATGACCTGGGCGCGCCCCATCTCCAGCCCGTCCCGGGTGATATAAGAATTCAGCGCCATGTTCTGGGACTTAAAGGGAGCCACCTTCACACCGTCCTGTTTCAGCACGCGGCACAGTCCTCCTGCTAGGACGCTCTTCCCTACATTCGACATGGTTCCCTGTATCATGATCGGTCTTGCCATTTTACATCCTCCTTTCGCTGATCTCCCTGAGAGCTTTCACCAGCAGGTCGTTCTCCTCCGGCAGCCTTACGGCAGCGCGGTACCAGCCCTTTTTCAGCCCCCGGTAATTTCCGCAGTCCCGTATCAATATCTTCTTCTCCATCAGGCATGCTGCCAGATCTGTCTTACTGTGCATTAAAATAAAATTTGCCTCTGAAGGGATCACCCGAAATCCCATTCCTTTCAGTTCCCTCTCCAGCCACTCCCGCTCTGTCCGGATCATGTCTCTCGTCTTCTCCGCTTTAAGATCTTCTGCCTCTGACAGAGCGGCGATCCCTGCCTCCTGTGCAGGGATCGAGACGCTCCACGGCTGGCGCGCTCCGCACAGCCTGTCCGCCAGCTCTGTATCTGAAGTGATCCCATACCCCAGACGCAGTCCCGGGATGGCGTGCATCTTTGTAAATGCCCGCACCACAAAGAGCTGCGGGAAGTTTTCTGCCTCTCTCTCCGCATAAAATACTTTTTCCCGGTCCGCAAATTCGATAAAGCACTCATCCAGCACGATCCGGATTTTCTTTTCCCCGCACCGCCGGATGACCCTGCGCAGGAGTTCCTCCGGGATCACCTGTCCCGCAGGGTTCGAAGGAGAGCAGAGAAACACCATATCCAGATCCTCTGTCAGCTCCTCCAGGAACCGCCCGGTCAGCCGGAAATTTTCTTTTTCTTCCGTCTGATAATAACGGATCTGACAGTCCGCTGTGCGGAGCGCCCGCTCGTATTCCGAAAAGGCAGGGACAGGGATCAGCGCTTTTTTCGGTTTTTCAGCGGTCACAAGTGAGAAGAACAGATCCGCCGCTCCGTTTCCCGGCAGGATGTATTCCTGCGGGACACCCAGTTTTTCCGCCAAAGCCGCCTTCAGGGCACGGCACTGGCTGTCCGGATAGGCGCAGCATTTATCGATCCCCCGCTTTGCCGCCTCAAGCACCGCTTCCGACGGTCCGAAAGGATTGACATTGACTGAGAAATCCAGCATGCCCTTATATGTATAAATATCTCCTCCGTGTCCGTATTCCATGTCCTTCTCCTTTTTGTTCCTCTCTATCGTCCCGGTTCCGCCGTCTCCCCTTCTGTCAGGTCAGCAGGATCAAGGTAAGTTTTATCCCGCCGCACAAGAGAAAAGTCAGAAGCTCTGCGGCGTACATAAGCCTTCCCGTCCTCTGGATATCCTCCGGCTCGATCCTTCGCAGGGCGTCCCCGATAAATTCTTTTTTATAAACTTTCCCGAAGTAGACCGCATCTCCGGCAAGCTGTACACCCAGCGCGCCCGCGCATACGGACTCTGTCTGCGCCGCGTTGGGGCTTGCATGTTTCCTCCTGTCCCTGCGGTAGATCTTCCAGGCATTCTTTCCGTCCAGCCCTGTGAGAAATGCTGCTGCCGTCATGAGAAGCCCTGTGATCCGCGCCGGGATATAGTTGAAGATATCATCCATTTTCGCCGGAATCCTTCCGAAATACAAGTACCTGTCATTTTTATAGCCCAGCATAGAGTCCATGGTATTCACTGCCTTGTACAGAAATCCCAAGGGAGCTCCTCCGATCATCATATAGATCAGCGGAGCGGTCACCCCGTCAGAGGTATTCTCTGCCACAGTCTCTACCGCCGCCTTTGTGACGCCTTCCTCAGTGAGCTTCTCTGTATCCCTGCCTACGATCATGGAGACTGCTCTCCTCGCGCCGGGAAGGTCGCTCTCTTTCAGCTTCTCATATACCTTCCTGCTCTCAGATGACAGACTCCGCGCCGCCAGGATCTGGAAGCACCAGAATGTCTCCAGCAGGAACCGGAGTGCCGGGTGGAGCCATCCGGCAAGGGCGAGCAGGGCAAAAGGGATCAGAAACGCCATCAAAGCGGTCATCACCCAGAGCACGCCCCCCGCTGCCATAAGATGGGAGCCGCACACTTTCCTTAACTGTCTCTCCGCCCATGAGATCCAGTTCCCTATGAGCCGCACCGGGTGGTACAGCCAGACCGGATCTCCGAAAAGAAGATCCAGAAGTAAGCCCGCCGCACAGGCTGCAAGTGACATGAGCATCTTTTTTCTCCTTTATCCTATCTTCCTGATATCCCGCAGGATCTCTGTCCCGTTTTTCCACTCTTCTTCCATAGCTCTCGCAGAGTATCCACACCCGTTTCCTGCCTGCCAGTCATAAAATGAATGCCTCCCCTCTGCCATTCGGGAGAGTGCCGCCATGATCGTGCCGCCATGAATGACAAATGCCGCCCGGTCTGCTCCCGCTTCTATCCAGCGCCGTATCCATTTCCTCACGCCCTGTTCACACCGTTCCCGGAATGCCTCCTGAGACTCTCCGTCCGGAAAGGCGGTCATACCGCCGGATTCCAGCCATCGGATATAGGCAGGCTCCTCTCTTAGTTCTTCATATGTTTTCCCCTCAAACCTCCCGAAATCACATTCCCGGAGCAGGGGATCCACCTCGACCGGCACTCCCGGCCAGATCAGCTCCGCTGTCCGGACGCACCGCCTCATCGGACTTGCCGTCAGAAACCGGATATCCGGATAAGCGGCTGCCTCAGTTCCTTCCTGCTGCTCCCGGAAAGCAGTTACCGCACGGTCAGACAGAGGTTCATCTGTCCTTCCGATGTACTGTCTCTTTTCATTTCCCGGCGTGGCAAGATGCCGGATAAAGATCACTTCCATAAGCACCCTCCCGCAAGGATCAGGACCGCAAGCATGGCGAGCTCACACATCTGGAGGAAATATCCCGCCAGATCTCCTGTCGTTCCTCCGAACTGTTTCCTGCTGAGAAGGAAATAATGCAGAAATACAAGGAGTGCCGCCGCGAGGGCGAGACTGCCCGGTATTGGGGAGAGCCAGATCATCCCCGCGCCGCATACCGCTGCCCAGAGGATCAGGACCACTCGCACCCGTCTTCTCTGCGCCCCGTCCTGAAATGTGCGGAGAAGACCGCTGTTCTTCGCTGCCCGGAAACTTACCACGGAAATACCGCTTAAGGATCTGGAAAGCGGGAACATAAGTGCCGCCGCAGGGAAGACGGAGAGGTCTGCCTCGCTCCAGAGCGCTGCGTTCAGCAGAAAGTACGCGCACAGCCATATGACGGCAAACGCCCCTGTATGCGGGTCTTTCAGTATCTCCAGCTTTTTCTCCCGGTCTCCGTAGGAGCTGAGCGCGTCCATAGTATCCGCAAAGCCGTCCATATGGATCCCCCCTGTCACCAGCACCGGGATCAGTGTCATGACTGCAGCGAAAAAGAAGCTGCCGCAGTCAGTCCAGGTCAGGAGCGCATATCCCGCGGCATACTCCACAGCCCCTGTCACCACGCCTATAACCGGGAAAAAACACATCGCATACTTCATATTTTTTTCATTCCAGTCCACTGTGGGGACAGGAATTTTCGAATACATGGACAGTGCTACTGCCAGCGAACCTAAAAACCGCATCTTCCTTCTCCTGCCTGTTCTCCTATTTCAGTTCTTCGTATTGTTCTACCTTGATCTCTTCAAACGTACTCATCCGGTTATAGACTTCCAGTCCCATCTCAAGAAGGGGGAGCACTGCCACCGCGCCGCTTCCCTCTCCCAGAGACATGCCGCAGTCTATAAACGGAGAAAGTCCCAGCGCCTCCAGCACCATGCCGCCCGCCGGTTCATCGGATCGGTGCGACGGCATCATATAGTCCGCGCAATCCGGCGCTATGCGCGCCGCGCAGAGCGCTGCTGCCGAAGAGATAAAGCCGTCGATAACGATCGGGATATGGCAGATGGAGCCCCCGAGAAATACCCCGGTAAGCCCTGCAATGTCCAGACCTCCGACTTTTGCCAGCACATCCACGGCATCTGACGCATCCGGCGCATTGATCCGAACCGCCTTCCGGATGGCGGCCACTTTGCGGTGCAGTCCCTCTGTGGTAAGCCCCGCGCCTCTTCCGGTCACTTCTTCCGGATCACGTCCGAGCAGCACAGACACCACTGCGCTGCTCGTTGTCGTATTCCCGATGCCCATTTCTCCGGTTGCAATGATATCATAACCTTTCTCTGCAAGCTCCTGCACAAGCCGGATGCCGATGAGGATGGCGTGTTCCGCCTCTTCCCGGGTCATCGCCGGCTCCCGGGTCATGTTTTTCGTGCCATATGCCACCTTATATTCCGGCTTCGTCACATGGTCTACATCCCGGGCTACGCCGATATCCACCGGGCAGATATCCACTCCTGCCACTTCTGACATCAGACAGACGCTCGCCGCTTCTTTTGTAAAATTCTCTGTCACAATGGCAGTCACTTCCTGCCCGGTCTGAGTCACTCCTTCTTCCACGACCCCATTGTCCGCGCACAGGATCACAAGCGCCTTTTTCTTCAGTGTATAGGAGGAAGTCCCTTTGATCCCCGCCATACGGATGACAGCATCCTCCAGTTTTCCCAGGCTGAAGAGGGGCTTTCCCACTGTACGCCATCTCTGTTCCGCCTCTTCTGTACTTTTCCGGTCAGCAGGCCGGATCTTCTGTAATTCTTCTTCCAGATTCATTTTACATTACTCCTTTACTGCCGTTTTTCCACTCTGCACACCTTTTGACAAACCGTTCTGCAAAAGCAGGAAGTGACGGCAGATAAAGGTGAGGGTATCCGGCAAAAAGATTTCCTTCCATGTGGATACATTCCCAGCCCCGGCGCCCGTCCGGTTTGACTGCCCGGCACGACTGTCCGCTGTCTGTACTGTCCCAGTAGTGGAACTCATGTCCGCGGATCGTCTCCCCCGGTCGAAGATACCACTCGTTCTGTTCCTGCTGCCCTTTCATCCGGTCATCCTTCCTGTCTGGAACAGGATTCTCCCCGTCCCCGGCAGTAATATTGATATACCCGAAACGTGTCAGCTTTCCCGCAGGAAATGTTCTGCCGGGAATGACGCCTGCCATGGGGTATGTATTTCCTTCTCCATCCTCCATTTCATCATACAGGTACATAAATCCTCCGCATTCGGCAAGACAGGGCATGCCGGACCGGACTGCATCCCGGATCATGTCCCGCATGCCGCGGTTTTCGGAAAGCTGCCGGGCATAAAGTTCCGGGTATCCACCGCCCAGGATCAGCCCGTCAAGGTCCTTCGGAAATTCCGAATCTGAAACCGGACTGAAGGAGATCAGCCTGCATCCCATTTTTTCAAGCAGCTCCATGTTCTCTTTATAGTAAAAACAAAACGCCCTGTCCCTTGCCACGCCGATGCGGACCTCCCTGCAAGGGAAAAACTCTGCTCCTGCCTTCACTTTTTCGCCCGGAGCCGCCCCGGCTGTCGGATCTGAAACAGTACCTTCTTCCGCGATCTTGTAAACAAGATCCAGATCCACAGTCCGCGAAAGGATCTCTGCCGCCCGGCACGTCTGTTCCTTCAGACCTTCCATCTCCTGGGGTGTGACAAGCCCAAGATGCCTGCTCTCAAAGGTAAATGCCTCATCTTCCGGCACATATCCCACCACAGGGATCTCATGCCCCATTTCCTTGAGTTCCCTCTCAAGCATGGACTTCAGGCGCGGGTAGAGCATCCCGGATACCCGGTTCAAAAGGATTCCCCGGATCCGGCTGTCCGGACGGTACTCCACCATGCCCTTTATGACCGCGGCAAGCGAGAGGGACGCCCCCCGGCAGGGGAGCACCAGGATCACAGGAAGCCCCAGGGTCCACGACACATCGTAAGAGCTTGCCGTATCCGAATCCATGGACATGCCGTCATAATAGCCCATAACTCCCTCTGTCACTGCGAGGTCTGCTCCGGACAGATGTTCCTCATACCCTTTTTTCAGTTCCTCTTTAGAAGAAAAGAACAGGTCCAGGTTTCTGGAGTCCATCCCCAGCACTTCCCTGTGGAACATAGGATCTATATAGTCGGGACCACACTTGCATGCCCTCACTGTCATCCCGCGTTTTGTAAAAGCCGCCATGAGCGCGCATGCTGCCGCTGTCTTGCCGCTGCCGCTTGCCGGGGCGGCGATGAGTATTCCCGGAACACGCATCAGACGTCACTCCTTCCTCCTGCTGAAATGATATACACCGGATTCTGTCCGGTCATCATATGGTATCTGCCCAGTTTCCGCGACCGCGACGCCATGATCTGGGTAATCTGCGCATCTCTGAGCAGTCCTTCCTCCGCCGCCTCCATTGCCTCGCTCACGGTTTCCAGCGAGATCGCATTGACAACGATCCTGGCTTCCGGCGATCTGTCAAGGACTGTCCGCAGGATCTCTTTGAGATTCCCCGAGCTTCCTCCGATAAACACATGGGTGGGCGCTTCCAGGTCTTCCAGCGCCTCCGGCGCCTTCCCGCTCACCACGCGGATCCCATCTGTGCGGAACTTCTTCCGGTTTTGGCAGATCAGGGAGACTGCCTCCGGGTTCTTTTCCACCGCGTAGACCCGAATGCCTGTCCCTGACAGAGCTGCCTCCACGGACACAGAGCCTGTGCCCGCCCCGATGTCATAGACTACCGCATGCTCCGTAAGTCTCAGTGCGGCGATGCTGACTGCCCGCACTTCCTCTTTTGTCATAGGCACATTTCCCCGGATAAACTCCCCGTCCGGCACATGACAGCATGCGTACAGGCTGGGGCAGGGATTTTCCGCCAGGACTACGCTCAGCCCATCCAGATCCGTCTCTCCCAGCTCCTGTACGGTGCCTGACAGGATCCGCTCATCCGGGTAGGAAAGCCTCGTGCCCACATGGAGGATGACCTCATCCATCCCATACTCCCTCAGACGCTCCAGCGCCCGTTTCCCCGCGTCTTTTCCTCCCAGAAGAAGAAAGGTCTTCCGGCTGCGGCTGACAGTCTGTATGAAATCCTCCTCTTTCCCGTGAAGACTGACAAGCGCCGCATCCTCCCAGGAGGTCTTAAGCCTCGCCGCCATGTATACTACGGAAGCGATCCCGGGCACCATCTGTATCTCCCATTCCGGCATCTCCTTCCTCAGCATATCGGCAAGTCCTTTTGCCCCGCTGTGGAAGCCCGTGTCCCCTGAGAAGAGCACCGCGGTCTCCCGGTACTCGGGGTGCAGCCGGAGATATGAAAGGATCTGCTCTCCCCGGTACTCAGCAAGCACTGGCTTTCCTTCTGCCGCCTCCATCCCCCGGACCGCGTCCAGCATCCGCCCCGCGCCGATCAGGCAGTCCGCCCTTCGGACTGCCTCCTCCGCCTGGGCTGTCATTGTCTTCAATGTCCCCATGCCGATCCCCACCAGGGAGATCTTCTGCCTTTTTTCACACATCTTTATACCCTCTCGGCGTTACCATGCGTCCGTTTAACTCCATGGTCCTTGAATTCCCGATAAACACAGTGGAGAACATGTCCACTTTGGTATCTTTTAACTGTTCCAGTGTAAGGATCTGGCAGGATTCTCCGTCCCGCCCGATATTGCGGGCAATGCCGCACACCGTCTTCGGATCTCTTGAGTCCAGGATCATGCCGCACGCCCTCTCCAGATAATCCGAGCGTTTCCGGCTGGACGGATTGTACAGGCAGATGACAAAATCCGCCTCCGCGGCTGCGCGGAGACGCTTCTCGATGCTCTCCCAGGGCGTCAGCAGGTCACTCAAACTGATTACTGCGAAATCATGCATCAGAGGCGCTCCCAGGATCGCCGCGCCGCCGGATGCCGCTGTGATCCCCGGCACGATCTCGATCTCCACCCGGGGATAGTCCTTCCCGATCTCACAGATCAGCCCCGCCATGCCGTAGACGCCTGCGTCCCCGCTGCACACCATTGCCACGTCCTGTCCTTTTTCTGCCTCTTCAAAAGCCATGCGGCACCGGTCAGCCTCTCTGCGCATGGGAGTGCTTAAGTACTGTTTGTCCGGGAACTGATCCCGGATCAGGTCAATATACACCGTATACCCGATGATCACCGGGCAATGCTCCAGTACTTTCCTTGCGCGTATTGTCATCTGGTCTTTTGCCCCCGGTCCCAGTCCGGTCACATAGATCTTGCTCATTGCTGTCCTTCCTTTCTCAGTCCTTATTCTGTCCCGCATTTTCCTCTTCACCTGCCGGTTTTTCCGGGTGAACCGCCTTGCGGAACTCTGTCGTAAAAGAAGGGTCGTAGAGCTTTGACCGCTCATATCCGCCCTCCAGGATCCGTCCCACTATGATCAGCGCGGTCTTTGTAACGCCCTCTCTCCTTGCCGTCTCCTCCAATGTATCCACTGTACAGCGCAGCACCTTCTCTTCCGGCCAGGTAGCCTTATAGACGACCGCCGCCGGAGTGTCCGCCGGATATCCTCCCCGGATCAGTTCTTCTGAGAGTTCTTTCAGCATCCCCGTACTTAAAAAGACTGCCATAGTCGCCTGATGGGCTGCAAAAGATGCGATGGACTCTTTCTCCGGCACCGGGGTGCGCCCTGCCATCCTGGTGATCACCACGGACTGAGAAATACCCGGAAGCGTATATTCCGCACCCAGCGACGCAGCCGCGCCGCAGAAGGAGCTCACGCCGGGGCAGACCTCGTAAGGGATGCCCTGTGCTTCCAGCGCGTCCATCTGCTCCCGGATGGCCCCGTAAAGACAGGGGTCCCCTGTATGGAGACGGACGATCTCTTTCCCATCCCGGTATCCCGCTGTCATTACATCCAGTACTTCCTCAAGAGTCATGACTGCGCTGTTATATATCCTGCAGTCCTCCCTGCACAGGGAGAGAAGTCCCGGGTTCACCAGCGATCCCGCGTACACAACGATATCCGCGTCCTGTAAAAGCCTCTGTCCTCTCACTGTGATCAGATCCTCTGCCCCGGGACCTGCTCCGACAAATGTGATCATCTCTTCTCTCCTCCTTTTCCCTCTTTCACGATAAGCAGAGAGTAATACCCGGCCTGCTCCGGTATCTCTTCCGCGCTGTTAAATATCTGCTCATCTTCCATGCCGCAGTTCTGTACCATCCTTGCGTCCATCTTTCTCTCCACAAGGATCTTCTTTACCTCCGGCATCTTTCTCCCTGCTTTCATAAGGATCTTTGTCCCCTCAAGGTGAAGGCTTTCCTCGATCCCGTAGGAAGCGGGCAGTATATGGATCTCCTCCCGGTTCTCCGCCAGCGGCATGTCAAGCCGCGCCGCCGCCGCGCAGAAAGACGGGATCCCAGGCACGAGCGCCGTGAGAAATCCTGCGCGCGCAAGCCTTTTATGGACATACATACAGGTGGAATATACGGTCGGATCTCCCAGGGTCAGGAACACCATATCCTTCCCCTCCTCCAAGAGCTTTGCCGCAGCCGAGGCATCCCTGTCATGGATCTCTTTCAGAGCTGTCTTATCCTTGATCATCGGCATTGGAAGGAAAAGCTTTGCCTTTGAGGCAAGTTCAGGGACAGCCTGGAGCGCGATCTGGTATGCGGCACATTTTTCCAGATAAGCCGCACATGAACTGTCTGATGGCGAGATCTCAGCCGCTTCATAGACAGGGGCGCTCAGCCCCGGATCCGATACCGGCACTGCCGCCACATGGCACTCCCGGATCATCCTTACCGCCTTTAATGTCAGCAGTTCCGGATCTCCCGGTCCCACTCCGATTCCTGTAAATCTTCCACTCATTTTTCTCGTCCTTTCCTCCTGAACTATACTGTATCTTTATCGGCATCATGGCACGCCGCTGAGCGTTCCCTGCGGATCTGTTCCAGCAGGGCATCTGCCTCTTCTGTCTTTCCCAGGACCCCTTCTTCTGTTGAAAACATGACCGCCCCCACAGTCAGGTTCTCCCCGGCGCGTCTTCTGAGCGCTTCACGGATCCGCTCCGTCACCGTGCTCATGACCGGTACAAGAAGCTTTCTTTCTTTTATGATCCGGATCGCCTCTGTGGTATTGATGCATCCCATGATCTGCGTCACCGTATTCCGGTCCGCCCCTGCCATAGCCGCATGTGCCGCCAGCACTTCCATCCGGCAGTCTGCCTGCCTGGAATGAGTATTCATTACCCCTGCCGCCAGCTTCACCAGCTTTCCCGCATGACCGACGAGCAGGATTCCCTTCATTCCCAGCAGCCGGGCGTCATCCACGGTTTCTCCGATATAGTTGCTGCATTTAACTGCCAGGGACAGATCTATGCCCATCTCTTCTTTAAGGAAATCAATCCCGTAATTGCCCGGAGTTACGAAACAGTAAGAATGCCCGTTGTCTCTTAATACCTTCATTTCCAGATAAATGGTATCAGTCAGGGCTTTCTCGCTCATCGGCTCCACGATTCCGGTGGTTCCCAAAATTGACAGACCTCCCAGGATCCCCAGCCTCGGATTAAAAGTCTTTTCCGCAGCCTGTTCTCCATCGGGAATAGTGAGCGTCACATGGATGCCGCCTGTATATCCATATATTTTGCAGACCTCACAGACTGCCTCCCGGATCATCCGCCTGGGCACCTTATTCACAGCGGCTTCACCCACTGCCTGTTCCAGACCGGGACGGGTCACGCGTCCCACTCCCGCGCCTCCGCTGATCCGGACACTGATTTCATTATCCTGAGACGAATGTTCCGCCTTCTCTTTCTTTACTTCCGCGCACACAAGCAGTCCATCCGTCACATCCGGGTCATCGCCGCTGTATTTTCTCACTCCGCAACGCACAGAACCGGAACTCCGGGATATTTCCTCTACATCCAGATAGAGCTCTATTCCCTTTGGCGTCATGAGGCGTACCTGCCGGATTTCCTCTCCGGAAAAGAGCATCCCGGCTGCCGCCTTTGCCGCTGCCGCCGCGCAGCTCCCGGTGGTGAATCCCAGCCGGAGTCCTGAGCGCGTCCTCCCGATCTCATAATTTCCCATGGCAGCACCTCGTTATCCTAAAGCTTCCCTTATATGTTCCTCAAAGATCCTGCGGATCCCTTTCACTTCTCCCAGACCTTTCAGGATCACCCGGACTTCATACCCTGCATTCTCCATCTCGCTTTTCCAGGAGTCTTCCTCGCCTGCCATGTCGTTTTTAGCATGGTCTCCGGCTACCATCATAAAGGGCATGAGAGCCACCCTTTCCGCGCCGCAGATTTTAAGCTTTGTCATTACAGTATTCAGATCCGGGAAGTTTTCCACTGTCCCCACCAGCACCCGGCTGTACCCCAGCGCGTGGAAGGTATATTCCAGCATGGGATATGCCGCGTTAGCGTGATGATCTGTCCCGTGCCCCATCAGGGCAAGTACCTCTCCCGGCGCAAGCTCAGTCTCAGACATCACCGCATGAACTGCTTTTTTATAGTCATCCGCGCTGCTTAAAAGAGGCTTTCCCACACGGATCCATTCAAAACGCCCTTCCTGCTTTTTAATCTCATCCAACATCCGGTCGTTTTCAATCCCGTTAATGATGTGGGTAGGCTGGATGACCACGCACCGTATTCCATCCGATGCCATCCTCGCCAGCGCCTCTTCCACCGTATCAATGGCAATACCTTTTTCTTTCTTCAGTTTCCGAAGGATCATCCGGCTTGTAAACGCGCGGCGGACAATATATTCCGGAAAAGCTTCCGCGATGTCCTCTTCCATCGCCTGTATAGTCTTTTCCATAGTATCCGTATGGCTGGTCCCAAAGCTTACGACCAGAATCCCTTTCTTCATCCTGAAATCCTCCTTTCCAGATCTTCTATCGTCTTCGGCGGTTCTCCCTCCGGTCCGATAACGCCCCTCCGGAGAAGCTTCCGGTACAGCCGCATCACAGCCGGCTGCTCCAGATTTGCCTGCTCCATCGCTTTCTCGTCCCCGCAGACCTGACGGGGCGTTCCCTGCCGAAGCACCTTTCCTTCGTGCAGAAGCACGATCTCATCCGCCCACGCATAAGCATAATCTACGTCGTGGGTCGCCATGAGTATGGTCAGTCCGCTGTCTGAGAGCTGCCCGATTATGTCTCTCACCAGTTTCCGGTGTTTCGGGTCAAGGGACGCTGCCGGCTCGTCCAGTATCAGCACCTCCGGATGCATGACAAGGATATCCGCAATAGCGACCAGCTTCTTCTGCCCTCCGCTCAGGGCGTGGGCAGGGCGGTCACGGAATGGAGTGATGCCCATCTTTTTGATCACTTCCTCCACCTCTTTTTCCGCGCGCTCCTCATCCACTCCGAGATTCAGTATCCCAAAGGATATCTCCTGGAACACGCTTGCCGAAAACAGCTGGTTGTCCGGCTCCTGAAAGACGATCCCCACCTTCCGTCTTACATCCAGAAGTCCTTTTCTTGTATATTCCACCGGACTTCCGTTGATCAGCATCCTGCCTTCCTGGGGCTTAAGGATCCCGTTCATGCAGAGAAAGAGAGTAGACTTTCCCGATCCGTTTCCGCCCATGAAAGCAGTCTTCCTGCCCTTTTTCAGCTTCAGGCTGATCCCGTCAAGCGCCTTTTTTTCATTTCCTTCATAGGTATAGGAGAGCTGTTCCGCCTCCACGACCCATTCTTTCTCTTCCATCATCTTATCCAGCTCCATATTACCATTCCCAGCAGAACCGCCTCATATCCCGCGATACAGAGGATCTCCTTCTTCTCCGCCGGGCGTTCTTCTGAAAGTACCTTAAGCTCCCCGTCATAGCACCTCGCCTCCATGGCGTCGTACAAAACGCCTGATCTCTTTATCGAACGGACAAGAAGCGCGCTCCCCATGCCTCCAAAGGATCGGAGCCTTGTCCGGTAATCCCGGTTGCCCAGCCGTGAATTCTGTGAAGTAGTGATCGCAGACGCTGTCTCCATCAGAAGGAAGATAAACCGGTAGATCAGCATCATCAATTCTATGACAAGACCCGGGATACGCAGCTTTTTCAACACTCCCAGGATATCCGTCATGACCGTGGTCAGTGACAGAAAATACAGACAGGTCACCGCTGCAAACGCCTTTCCGCAGAGCCGGAGCCCCTCCAGGACAGAGGAGACACTCCCCGTAAGATACCATTCTCCCAGCGGAAACGCGAATGCATCCAGAGGAGTCCTTGACAGGTTCACCACAAGCGCAATCGTGCTTACCAGCAGAAACGCGGCCGGGATCAGGAGGAGCTTTAGATACCGGGCAAAAGGAATCCCTCCTTTTGCCACGGTCAGCCAAACATTAACAAAAAATACAACAGCCGCTGTCAGACCAGACCGGCTGATCACACACAGCGCCAGAGTCAGAACGGCATACACGAACTTCTCCGACGCGTTTACGTATCTGAGTTTTGACTGGTAACAAAGTTTGTCAATTACGATCATTGCTTTCCTTTCCTGTCGTCCGCGTTCTCCAGTCCGGCAGCTTTCTGCCACTTCCTGCGCTCGGTAAAGCGCCCCATGAAAAACGCGATGATCCCCACTCCGATCCCGGTCTGTATACAGAAGATCAGACTCTCCACCTCTCCCGGGAGTTCCCCGCCGAGAGCGGTCTCAAGGACCGGTGTGAACCAGGGCGTATATTCCCCCTCAATCTCTTCTATCATAACACTGCCTGCGTCATCCGAGCCCCCGAACTCCGCGTCCTTTAAGGCAAACAGCGGGATTGCCGCGATCAGCACTGCGATCACCAGAAGAATGATAACAGTCTTCGTATTTTTCGACATCTTACTCCGCCTCCTTTCCCCTGAGGAAGCCGATGTTCCTCAGCTCCGGCACGGCATAGGTCTCAAGCCCGATCATGATCACCACCGTAAGTATCCCTTCGATCACAGCGAGAGGAAGCTGTGTCGGCGCAAACACGCCGAGGAACTTCACCGCGGACGCGGCTGTCCCTCCCACCTCCGACGGGTACGCAAGTGCGAGCTGGACAGACGTGACGCAGTATGTAAAAATATCGCCCAGGAACGCTGCCAGAAATACGGAAACCCTGCGGTTCACATTCAGCTTCCCGCACAGCTTATAAATGCCGAACGCCGCAAGGGGACCTGCCACTGCCATGGAGAACGTATTTGCCCCCAGTGTAGTCAGCCCGCCGTGAGCCAGCAGCACAGCCTGAAAGATGAGCACAATAATCCCCAGAACGCTGACAGATGCCGGTCCGAACAGGATTGCCCCAAGGCCCGTACCTGTCATGTGGGAGCAGCTCCCGGTGACGGACGGGATCTTCAGCGATGAGATCACAAATATAAATGCCCCTGACATTGCGATCAAGGTCAGGTTCCTCCGGTTAGTTTTTATTTTTTTCTTCAGGGAAATAAAGCCCGCGATCAGAAACGGCAGGCAGATGGCTCCCCATGCCACACAGTAACCTGCGGGCAGGTATCCCTCCATGATGTGCATCGCGTTCACTGTCGGCGCGACGGCGAACAGTAAGGCAAACGCGACAGATGCCTTTAACAGAAGTTTCTCTCGTTTTGTCATTTTCTTTTCTCTCCTTTTTGCAGCTTTTTCTGAAATATTTCCAGGCGCCGCAAAACAGGAAAGCAGTCTGCAGCATACTCCTGGTCATATCCCCGTAACCTCCCAGATCCATTTAAAAGCGAATATTCTGGCTCAGGCATCAACGCGTACACTCCGCCTTCCCACAGATCGCTCCGCAGTGACCTCTGTCTCTGAGACAGAATGGAATGCCGCTCCGCCATTACAGCAACGGGTATTGCGCAGGATTTACACCTGACTTCCTCGTACCTTTTAAATGTATGCCGGATCTGGATATCTATGTGAAATGCACCTGGCAGAATCTTTCTCTGCCGCAGCGCATGACACAACATATATGATTTAGTATTCAATCCCTCTTCTTGCCAGGATGCCCTGATCAAAGGGATGCTTTACTTTTCGTATTTCTGAAACATAGTCAGCCAGAGCTGTCAGCTCCGGTGCGGGATCTCTTCCGGTCAGGACTATCTCCAGCGCTTCCGGCTTCTCTGTCAGAAATTTAAGCGCCTCTTCCCTGTCGATCAGACCATACCGGTATGCTGCCATAAACTCGTCGATGACAAGCATCCGGAACTC
>DSTMC04003__coassemble_1024_pt1 | contig 25406 bp, 23 predicted proteins | sample DSTMC04003__metabat2_high_PE_041 | metagenome-assembled genome bin DSTMC04003
TGCCTGGAACCTTGATACACTCGGCGGCGGTAAGGATTATCAGGGAACAGATAACACAACGCCGGATGATACGGTGACGACACCGCCGGAGACAGACAGCACAACGCCGGATGATACAGTGACGACACCGCCGGAGACAGACAGCACAACGCCGGATGATACAGTGACGACACCGCCGGAGACAGACAGCACAACGCCGGATGATACAGTAACAGCACCGCCAGAGACGGAAACAGAAACAACTCCGTCAGAAGATGAGGGCGGCACGACGCCGGAGGATAATACGGATAACGCCGCTGGAATAACATCGGATGGTGATGGAACTTCAGAAAATAAGACTGAGCAGGATACAGTGACAGAAAAGCCATCGTCCCAGTCTGCTCCCGCAGCCAAATCGGCGGATGTCCAGATTACTGCGGCAACAGACACTACAGCGAGATCCCCTAAAACGGGAGATGCGGCAGATGCCTTCCTGTGGATCGTTTTGGCAGGTATATCCGGTATGTTTGTAATTGCTGCCTTGTCAATGAAAGAAGCAAGGAAAAGAGTAAAATAGGCATAAGACAAAAGTCAAACGCCTGCAGCTGAATAACAGATTATGAATTTAGATACATGATATTCGGGCTGCTGCTTTACGATTGAAAACCGTGAAGCAGCAGCCCTGTTTTTGTTACAGATGCGGAATGGTAAGCCGTTTTTATAAAAACATCCTGCTGAGTTCCGAAAAAGCGTGTATCCTTATTTCGGCATCAGGAACATTCCCGAACCCATATTCGGCAAAGATGAACGGGATGCCTGCTTCTCTGCACGCATTAGCATCACCCTGAGTATCGCCTACATATACCGGCTCTTTGAGCCCGTTTCTCTCCATCAGCATGAGCAGAGTCTGACCTTTGGATACCTGTGTCTCTCCAAAACACAGATGATCCTTGATGCAGGACTTGATCCCGCCGCTTTTGATGGTTACTTCGATATATCCGCGCTGACAGTTGCTGACGATAAAGAGAGGGTGCTTTTCGGATAGTTTTTTTATGGTTTCGATCACTCCGTCGTAAAAGATGCCCGGATGCTGTTCCAGATAATTGTTTTCCTGTTCTAAACAGATATTGAGAAGATGTTCCCTTTCTTTTACAGGAAGAGCGGGAAAAAGCTCGTTTCCGATCTCTGTCATTGTCTTCCCGAAAAGCCCGCTCAGGATCTTGGCGTTGACCGTAAGGTCCAGAGAGGAGTTTTCCTGGATTGCCCGGTTCCATGAGGCTGCAACGGGATCTGTCGAGTCCCAGAGTGTGCCGTCTATATCAAAAATAATCCCATCCATAATCTGATCGCTCCTTTGCTGTGCAAATATTTTAATTGAAATTCATAATAAATGTAAGAGTTCCCGCCGCAATATAATACCACAAAATCAGCCTTTTAAAAAGATGGTTTTTAGTGTATACTTTAGTAAGCTATGCGTTGTGCCGCTGTCTGACAAAATGTGTGCAGGCGGTGACAGTTATGGACGGAGGAAGATTTTGATGAGAGAGAAGATCGTACTGATAGACGGACACAGTATTTTGAACCGGGCGTTTTACGGGGTTCCGGACCTGACAAACTCGGAAGGGCTCCACACGAACGCAGTCTATGGTTTTTTGAATATTATGTTCAAGATTTTGGATGAAGAGAAACCGGAGTACCTGACCGTCACATTTGATGTGCATGCGCCAACGTTCAGGCATGAAATGTATGCAGATTATAAAGGCACGAGAAAGCCCATGGCAGAAGAACTGAGGCAGCAGGTGCCCGTGATCAAAGAGGTGCTTCGGGCGATGGACATTGAGATCATCGAGCAGGCGGGGCTTGAGGCAGATGATCTCTTAGGTACGATTTCCTGTATGTGCGAGGCGAAAGGCATGGATGTTTCTATCATTTCAGGTGACAGAGATACACTGCAGCTCGCTACAGAGCATGTGAAGATCCGTATCCCAAAGACGAAACAGGGGAAGACGGAAGTGGAGGATTACAATGCCGCAGAGGTGAAAGAGAGATACGGCGTTACGCCGAAAGAATTTATCGACGTGAAAGCTTTGATGGGCGATGCTTCCGACAATATTCCCGGAGTGCCGGGCGTGGGGGAAAAGACGGCGACAAAGATCATACAGGATTATCAGACCATTGAAAATGCATACGAGCATGCAGATGAACTGAAGCCGCCCCGCGCCAGCAAAAACCTGAAAGAATACTGGGAGCAGGCGAAAATGAGCAAGGTGCTGGCAACCATCAATACCCATGCGGATATTGATTTTGATATTGAGAAGGCTCGCCATGGAAATCCATATACAAAGGAAGCCCACGAGCTTTTCAAGCGTCTGCAATTTAAAAATATGCTGAGCCGTTTTGATGTTGAGGCATCTTCAAATGAGATAGAAAAGACTTTCCGCGAAATCACTGATAAAGAGGAGATACGGAGGATCTTTGCAGAAGCGGCAGAAGCAGAATGCGCCGGGGCGGCTGTCTCAAAAGATCCGGGGAACGTGCTGCCTCTGTTTGCGCATTCATCCGGTTTCGGAAGGATCGCCATTGCTTTCGGACAGGACAAGATTTATTCGTTCCCCTGCGGCATGGACACAGATATGGACTTCCTTTTTTCTGAACTGTCGGAGCTTGCCGGGAAGGCAAAACGCTTTGCAATGTGCGGACTGAAAGAATATCTTTCCTATCTTCCGAAGGCAAAGAAGGAAAACAGTTTTGATGTGATCGTGGCAGCGTATCTTTTGAATCCGCTGAAGAGTGATTATGACTATGAAGATGTTGCAAGGGAACAGTTCGGTCTGCTGATCGATGAGAAGTCGGACGATGGCGCCAAGGCATGCTATGAAGCGTATACCGCTTACGCGGCTGCGCCAATTCTGGATAAAAAGCTGAGAGAGCAGGAGATGGAACGCCTCTTCTTTGACATAGAGATGCCGTTGGTGTTTACTCTGTATGATATGGAAAATGCGGGAGTTAAGATAGAGGCTGAAGCTCTGAAGGTTTACGGTGACCAGCTGGGAACCCGGATCGTGGATCTGGAGAAAGAAATTTATGAACTGGCGGGTGAAGAGTTTAATATCAATTCTCCAAAGCAGCTCGGCGTGATCCTTTTTGAAAAGCTTGGCATGCCGCACGCTAAAAAAACGAAAACGGGATATTCAACCGCGGCGGATGTGCTTGATAAGCTGGCTCCGGATTACCCGATCGTGGCAAAGATATTAGAGTATCGCCAGCTTGCAAAACTGAAATCGACCTATGCGGATGGTCTGGCAGTATATATAGGAAATGACGGGCGTATCCATGGGAAGTTTAACCAGACTGTAACAGCCACCGGACGTCTGAGCAGTACGGAGCCGAATCTCCAGAATATACCGGTCCGTATGGAGCTGGGAAGGCTGATACGCAAGGTTTTTGTGCCGAAAGAAGGGTGCGTGTTTGTGGATGCCGATTATTCCCAGATTGAGCTGAGGATCCTGGCACATTGCTCCGGTGATGAGCAATTGATCCAGGCGTACCGGGAGGCGAGAGATATCCACCGGATGACTGCGTCCCAGGTGTTCCATACACCGTTTGACGAGGTGACGGACCTTCAGCGGCGCAACGCTAAGGCGGTTAATTTCGGTATTGTGTACGGAATCAGCTCTTTCGGTCTGAGTCAGGACCTGAGCATTACAAGAAAAGAGGCGGCTCAGTATATCGAGCATTATTTTGAGACCTACCCGGGCATTAAAAAGTTCCTTGACGATTCGGTCGAGCATGCAAAGGAGAAAGGATATGCAGTGACTTTGTTCGGAAGGAGGAGACCGGTCCCGGAGCTGAAATCCAGTAATTTCATGCAGAGGAATTTTGGGGAGAGGGTTGCAATGAACGCGCCTATCCAGGGGACTGCGGCTGACATCATCAAGATCGCCATGATCGGCGTCAGCGAAGAGATGAAGAAACGGAACATGAAGTCACGCCTCATCCTCCAGGTTCATGATGAACTCCTGATCGAAGCGGAGGAGTCGGAAGTTGATGAGGTCAAAGCAATTTTAAAGGATAAGATGGAGAATGCCGCGGAACTCTCAGTTCCCCTGATCGCGGATATGCATACCGGGAAGAACTGGTACGAGGCGAAATAAGGAGGAATATAAGTTGAAGGTTCTTGGGATTACCGGCGGAGTGGGCTCTGGAAAGAGCGAGGTACTCCGCTGGCTGGAAGATGCTTATGGCGCGTATGTCTGCCAGATGGATGAAACGGCAAAAGAGCTCCAGAAGAAAGGAACAGACTGCTTCAGACAGATTGCAGATCATTTCGGCAGCCGCGTGGTCGGCAGAGACGGGGAATTGGACCGGGCGGAGCTTTCCCGAATTGTCTTTTCTGAGGAGAAGGAGCTTCAGGCATTGAATGAAATTGTTCATCCGGCAGTTATACGCCGGGTAAAGGAAGATATCGCACAGAAAACGGAGGAGGGCGCAAGCCTCTATGTGGTAGAGGCGGCGCTCCTGCCGGATGCGGGAAAGGAGCTGTGCGATGAACTGTGGTATATTTATACGAAAGAAGATGTGCGCCGGGAGCGTCTGAAAGCTTCGAGAGGCTATACTGATGAAAGAATCACGCGGATGATCGCTTCACAGCCCGGGGAAGAAAGATTCCGCTCTGCGTGCTCTGCTGTCATAGATAACAGCGGAGATTTTGAAGATACAAAGCGACAAATAGGAGAGAGATTAGGATTATGAGAATGTGCAGCATTGCCAGCGGGAGCAGCGGCAACTGTATCTATGTGGGCAGCGATAACACGCACCTTCTTGTGGATACAGGGATCAGCAAAAAAAGAATAGAGGAAGGACTAAAAAAGCTGGAGATCAAAGGAGAGGAGCTGAGCGGGATACTCATAACGCATGAGCATTCGGATCATATTCAGGGACTGGGTGTGTTCAGCAGGAAATATGAGATCCCGGTGTACGCGACTCCGGGAACCATAGAGGGGATCTTAAGTTACTCGGGACTGGGGAGGATGCCGGAGGGGCTCCTTCATCCGATACATACTGATGAGCCGTTTGCTCTGGGAGATGTGACGGTAGACCCGTTTGCGATCTCCCATGACGCCAATGAACCTTCGGGATACCGTCTGGAATGCGGCGGGAAATCTGTGGCAGTGGCAACGGATCTGGGGAAATATGATGAGTATACAGTGGAACATCTGAAAGACCTTGACGCGGTCCTCCTGGAGGCGAACCATGATATCCATATGCTGGAAGTCGGCGGGTATCCTTACTATTTAAAACAGCGTATTTTGGGGGATAAAGGGCATCTGTCAAATGAATTGTCAGGGCGTCTGCTTTGTGATATACTACATGATAATCTGAAGCATATTGTCCTCGGACATTTAAGCAAAGAGAATAATTATGCCAAACTTGCATATGAAACGGTGAAGCTTGAGGTGACTCTGGGCGACAATGATTACCGGGGCGAGGATCTGGATATGTTTGTCGCCGGCAGGGATACTGTTTCTGATATCATAATGGTCTGATCAAGGAGGATAAGAAAAATGAAGAAGTGTATTGTAACAGTGCTTGGAAAGGATACTGTGGGGATCGTTGCAAAGGTGTGTACTTACCTTGCGGAAAATGAGATCAATATCCTGGATATTTCCCAGACGATCATCCAGGGTTACTTTAATATGATGGTGATCACGGATGTGTCGGATCTTAAGAAAGACTTCACGGTTCTGTGCGATGAAATGGAGAAGCTGGGCGAGGAGATCGGCGTGAGCATCCGCTGCCAGAGAGAAGAGATTTTTGAAAAAATGCACAGACTGTAAGAGAATGAGATTGAGAGGATACAGATATGATCAATATGTATGAAGTGTCAGAGACAAATAAGATGATCGAGCATGAGAATCTGGATGTGAGGACTATCACGCTGGGGATCAGCCTTCTTGACTGCGTTGACTCTGACTTAAATGAGCTGAACCGCAAGATTTATGAAAAGATCACAAATACTGCAAAAGACCTGGTATCTGTAGGACAGGATATAGAGACGGAATTTGGGATTCCGATCGTGAACAAGAGAATCTCAGTCACTCCGATCGCTCTTGTGGGGGCAGCAGCCTGCAGGACGCCGGAAGATTTTGTCATGGTCGCAAAGACACTTGACCGGGCGGCAGAGACTGTGGGCGTGAACTTTATCGGCGGTTATTCCGCTCTTGTGTCTAAGAGCATGACAAAGAGCGACGAAAACCTGATCCGTTCGATCCCGCAGGCACTTGCAGAGACTGAGCGTATCTGCAGTTCTGTAAATGTCGGCTCCACAAAGACCGGAATCAATATGGACGCTGTCAGACTCTGCGGAGAGATAGTGAAAGCTTCTGCGGAAGCTACAAAGGAGAGAGATTCACTGGGATGTGCAAAACTGGTGATCTTCTGTAACGCTCCAGATGACAATCCGTTTATGGCTGGAGCATTCCTCGGCGTCACGGAAGGAGACGCAGTGATCAATGTTGGAGTCAGCGGCCCCGGAGTTGTGAAAAAGGCTCTGGAAAAGGTGCGCGGCAAAGGGTTCGAAGAACTGTGTGAGACGATCAAGAAGACTGCTTTCAAGGTGACCAGAGTGGGACAGCTCGTAGCGGGAGAGGCTTCCCAGCGCCTGGGCATACCGTTTGGCATTGTGGACCTGTCTCTTGCTCCAACCCCGGCAGTGGGCGACAGCGTGGCGGAAATATTGGAGGAGATCGGTCTGGAGAGAGTAGGGGCTCCGGGTACGACGGCAGCTCTTGCCATGTTGAATGATCAAGTGAAAAAGGGCGGAGTCATGGCATCTTCCTATGTGGGCGGCCTGAGCGGCGCCTTTATCCCTGTCAGCGAGGATCAGGGGATGATCGATGCGGTACATGCGGGGTCCCTTACATTGGAAAAACTTGAAGCAATGACCTGTGTCTGCTCGGTAGGACTGGATATGATCGCAATCCCCGGAAAGACGAGCGCAGCTACGATCTCAGGCATTATTGCAGACGAGATGGCGATCGGAATGGTAAACCAAAAGACGACAGCAGTCCGGCTTATTCCGGTGATAGGAAAAGATGTGGGAGATATGGCAGAGTTTGGCGGGCTTCTGGGCTATGCGCCTATTATGCCGGTAAATGAATTCGGATGTGAGGCGTTTATCAGCAGGAAGGGAAGGATTCCGGCGCCGATCCACAGCTTTAAGAATTAAGATCAGACATGGAATTATACAAAGAAAGGATCTGCCATCGCCTCGGAAGGCGGCAGAAATGGAGCGGAAGATGACTAAGGTAGCGATCGTTACGGACAGTAACAGCGGGATCACGCAGGACAGAGGCAGAGAACTGGGGATATATGTGCTCCCCATGCCATTCTTTATTGATGGGGAACTGTTTTTGGAAGATATTACTCTGACGCAGGAACAGTTTTATGAAAAGCTGGGGGCAGATTCAGATATTTCCACATCACAGCCTTCCCCCGGCAATGTGATGGAACTGTGGGAGAAGGTGCTCAAAGAGTACGATGAGATCGTTTGCATTCCCATGTCCAGCGGACTTTCCAGTACATGTTTTACAGCAATGTCCATTGCGGCGGAATATAAAGGACGGGTTCAGGTCGTTGATAACCAGCGGATCTCTGTTACCCAGGAACAGTCTGTGTATGATGCCATGAAACTCCGGGATCAGGGAATGTCTGCATCAGACATCAAGGAAGTATTGGAGCGGGAAAAACTTCAGGCGAGTATCTACATTACAGTGGACACCCTGAAATATCTCAAAAAAGGGGGCAGGATCACGCCGGCCGCGGCTGCGATCGGTACCGTGCTCAACCTGAAGCCTGTACTGCAGATCCAGGGCGAGAAGCTGGACGCATTTGCTAAAGTTAGAGGATGGAAAGCAGCGAAAAAGACTATGTTGAATGCCATTGAGAAAGATCTGAACGAGCGGTTTGCAGACGTGAAAAACGACATGGTCCTGGGCATGGCATATACCTGTTCAAAAGAAGAAGCACAGGAGTGGAAGCAGGAGATCGTGGACCGCTTCCCCGGATATGAGATAGTGGAAGGACCGCTGTCTCTGAGCGTTGCATGCCATATCGGTCCCGGGGCAATGGCAGTGACGTGCATGAAACAAGTGTAGAAATCTGGATTTGTGTTTTCGTCCGATTTACTCGATCCCGGGCTCCCCGGCAAATCCGGATTTCATCAGCCGATGCCCCCGAAGAATATTCCGAGTATATACACGAGCACAGCCACCCCGCAGAATACATATTTGGTCATCGGTTTAAACCATTTCCCGAGTGTCCGATTCCTGCCGAGCTGTACGGCGTTGCGGGCAAATGTGCTGCCGCAGACCCAGAACATTGTTATCCCGGCGAGGAGCGCTCCCAGAGGGATCACATAGATGGAGATGCTGTCCATCCAGGGACTGAGAAGCCTGCCTTCTACAAAGATGCCTGCGGCGGCAGTCACAGCTCCTACAACTGCGATGGAGGATTTCCTGGACCAGCCGAGCCGTTTCTGGAGCGCTTCGACCGGGCTTTCCAGAAGGTTGATAAGGGAAGTGGCTCCGGCGAAGAATACAGCAAGGAAAAACAGGATGGCAAAGACCTGTCCGAATGGGATGCTCCGGATGACGGCAGGGATGGTGATGAAGAGAAGTCCCGGACCGGAGTTTGGTTCCATGCCGTATGCGAAAACTGCGGGGATGATGACCAGACCTGCAAGGATCGCTGCCAGAGTGTCGAAAAATGCTACATATTTCGCGCTGCTCACCACATCAACATCAGACTGCAAATAGCTTCCGTAGACTACAGTTCCGCTCCCGGCAAGGGAGAGTGAGAAAAATGCCTGTCCCATGGCATAAACCCAGGTCTTCGGATCCGCCATTGCGGACCAGTCAGGCTTGAAGAGATAGGAATATCCCGGTGCCGAACCGTCCAGAAAGGCAACTCTGGCTGCAAGAAAAAGGAACAGGACAAAAAATGCAGGCATCATGACTTTGTTCATGTTTTCGATTCCCCGGGAGATGCCGAATGACATAAAGATCAGTACAAGGATCAGACCGAGGAGATGCCACGGGATGCTTCCGAATTCCCGGGAAAGTTCTGTGAATACAGCGGCGGGATCTTCTTTATTTACAATGCTGCCTGTGATGGAATCAGCGAGAAATTTCAGGATCCATCCGATGATCACGCTGTAGCCGATGGCAATCCCAAGGGAACCGATCACAGGGATCAGCCCGATGAAGGCTCCCAGTCTGGGATGCTTCTTTATTTCAAAGGCTTTTTTAAATGCCCCGAGAGGGCCGGACTGCATAGCGCGTCCAAAAGCCATTTCACCGATAACCCCAGTGAATCCTATCAGGACGACAAACAAAATATAGGGAATAAGGAAGGCGGCGCCTCCAAATTCACCGGCACGGTAGGGAAACAGCCAGATATTTGCCATTCCTACAGAGCTTCCGATGCAGGATATGATGAAGCCCCATTTGCTTTTGAATTTATCTTCGGATATTATGTTTTTAGATTTCATGGTTCATTTGCTCTCTTTCCTTAAAATAACAGGCTCGGTTCACCGTACAGACAGCGGGTCAAGCCCGAAACAGCTTTTATTATAGCATGTCCATGCCGAATGGAAAACAACAAAAAAAGAAAGATCGGAAGGAAATCACGGCAGAGGAAAGAATAAAAAAGAATTAAAAAAATCCCGGGAAAAATATTGACAGAGAGGAAGAGATGTGATAAATTGAACTCTGCGTGAAGCAAAAAACAAAGTAGAGTATCCACTCTCACCATAGCACGATCGGGTGACTATTGGTCTGATATTGATGTATCGGTTCTCCTTGAAGCTTGGGAGAGCGCGGTTTTATTGATTGTCGGGTGGATATGATATTCACTCGTTTTTTTGTGTTTCGCATAAGAAACCTGAAGGAATTCATTTGACGGAGGTATACGACAATTAGCGATTTAATGATTAACGAGCAGATCAGAGACCGGGAGATCCGTCTGATCGGCGCGGATGGGGAACAGTTAGGTATCATGTCGGCCCGCGAGGCTATGAAAATCGCTCAGGAGGCAGAGCTTGATCTGGTGAAGATCGCGCCCACGGCTAAACCGCCGGTCTGCAAGATCATCGATTACGGCAAGTATAAGTATGAGCAGACGAGAAAAGAAAAAGAGGCGAGAAAGAAACAGAAAACGGTCGAGATCAAAGAAGTGCGTCTTTCTCCAAACATCGACACCAATGACCTGAACACAAAGACAAACAATGCGAGAAAGTTTCTCTCAAAGGGAAACAAGGTGAAGGTGACGCTCCGTTTCCGAGGAAGAGAGATGGCTCATGTGCAGCAGAGCAAGCACATTCTTGATGATTTTGCGGAGGCTCTTGCAGATGTCGCAGTGATCGAAAAACCTGCGAAGATGGAAGGCAGAGCAATGAGCATGGTTTTAACTGAGAAACGTTAAAATAATATATGTCCGGGATGAAGATCCGGTAAGGCAGCACAATAAAGGAGGAAATTATCATGCCAAAGATCAAAACAAATAGAGCGGCAGCAAAGCGCTTCAAAAAAACAGGTACAGGAAAACTGAAAAGAAATAAAGCTTACAAGAGCCATATCTTAACAAAGAAGTCAACAAAGAGAAAAAGAAATCTCAGACAGTCTACGATCACAGATGCAACAAATGTAAAGAACATGAAGAAGGTACTGCCGTACCTGTAAGGATTGTCGGAGATACGTTGGTTATTTGATGAAGGAGGATTAAGAAATGGCAAGAATCAAAGGCGGAATGAACGCTAAGAAGAAACATAACAGAACATTAAAACTGGCAAAGGGATACAGAGGAGCTCGCTCCAAACAGTACAGAGTAGCAAAGCAGTCTGTAATGAGAGCACTTACATCTGCTTACGCAGGAAGAAAGCAGCGCAAACGTCAGATGAGACAGCTCTGGATCGCTCGTATCAACGCAGCGGCAAGAATGAACGGTCTGTCATACAGCAAGTTTATGCACGGCCTGAAGCTGGCAAACGTTGACATGAACAGAAAAATGCTGGCTGAGCTTGCAGTAAATGATAAGGAAGCATTCGCAACACTTGCAGCACTTGCAAAAGAGAAAGTTGCGTAGTAAAATAGAAACAGAAGCCCGGTCCCGGTTGGGATTCGGGCTTTTTCTATATTTGCGGACATGGGGAGTGATTGCTATGAGAAATCATGAAGTAACGGAATTTCAGCCGCTCTTGGACAGCTCGGGGAGAATCAAAGAGCCCGGATGGGCGAGAAAACCGGTTTGGACATACGATCGCAGCATGGTCAAAGCTGCTAAATTCCGTATCAAAGAATGGGATTATTATCTTGTGATGAATGATGACTACGCAGCAGCATTTACACTGTCTGATGACGGATATATCGGCCTGCAGTCAGTTTCTTTACTGAATTTCAAAGAGAAGCGGGAGCACACGGAGACGATCCTGAAACCGTTTCCCATGGGGAAGATGAGGATGCCGGCGTCATCATCGTCGGGGAATGTAGTTTACCGCGACAAGCGCCTGCGCCTGGAGTTCAGGACGGAAAGAGGGAAACGGATGATCTCCTGCGATTTTAAAGATTTTTATCAGGGAAAGCCTTTTTTCTGTGAAATCACACTGGAGCAGCCCAGGATGGACAGTATTGTTATGGCAACGCCGTGGCAGGGCAAGAACGCGTTTTATTATAATCAGAAGATTAACTGTATGCCGGCTGAAGGGTATATGTCGTTCGGCGACGAGACCTACTGGTTCAGCCCGAAAACAGATTACGGCACACTTGACTGGGGACGCGGGGTTTGGACCTATAATAATACATGGTACTGGGGATCAGGGAACGGAACTGTGGGAGGAAAACCGTTCGGGTTCAATATTGGATACGGGTTCGGGGATACATCGGCTGCTACGGAAAACATTCTGTTTTATGACGGAAAAGGACATAAGCTGGATGACGTAACATTCCATATTCCGGAAGAAGATTATATGAAGACGTGGATGTTTACTTCCAGCGACGGTCGGTTTGAGATGGAATTTGTGCCGGTACTGGACCGCTCGGCAAGCCTGTCGGCTTTTATAGTATCTTCTGACCAGCATCAGGTGTTCGGGAGGATGAGCGGAAAGGCGGTCCTGGATGACGGAAGATTTATAGAGCTGAAAGATTTTATGTGTTTTGCGGAAAAGGTGCATAATAAATATTGACGAAGACGGAGTTCGGTGCTAAGACACCGGGCTCCTTTTCTGTAACGTTTTTTATTTTTGTGAGTTAATATGGTGAAAGGAGGGTGAGAGGAATGGACATTGAGAGCGTATACAGGCAATATTTCAAAGACGTCTTTCTTTATCTGCGCAGCCTGTCCGCGGATGCCGGCACGGCGGAGGAGATTGCGCAGGAGACGTTTATGAAAGCGCTGAGATCTCTGGATTCTTTTGACGGCTCAAGGGATATCAGAGCGTGGCTTTTTACGATCGCAAGAAATACCTATTATACGTTCTGCCGCAGGGAACATATCTATGTTGATGCGAGCCGTGCGGAGAAATATGGGGAGAGTGCAGGCGGATGCAGGATTCCCGGTCAGCTTGAGGAAAGGGCAGAGATGCACGGAGATGTGATCGAACAGCTTGCAGACGAGGAACGATCCTTTCTCATCCACCGATTCCTTCATGGCATGAGGGAACCGTATAAAGAGGTGTTCAGTCTGAGGGTATTCGGGGAGCTGCCTTTTGATAAGATTGGACAGCTCTTCGGGAAGAGCTCCGGCTGGGCAAGAGTGAGTTATTACCGGGCAAAACAGATGATCCGGGAGTATATGGAGGCGATAGAACATGATTCAGCTGCCACTGCGGCGGCGGTACTGGCAGTGTCAGCAGGTGTATATGCGCTGCTGACACTGCCGAGGAGTGTGATCCCCTATGAGAAAAGCGGGGCGTCTGTGAGCAGAGTCAGTCTGGGAGAGTCAGGGGAGGAGTATCTTTACTGCAGTATGGATACATCAGAAGCTGCAGGAAGCGTATGTCATGAGCCGGTGACTGTGCAGACGGAAGCCGGGGAAAAAACAGTTGTGATCCTTTATGAATACAGCACGATGTGGAGCAGGCATGTGGCGCCTCTCTTCGAGGCGGAAAATGAAGCTGTAACACTTGAACCGCTGGGCAGTGCAGACGAGATCGATGCAGTATATTACGGGGAGTTTGAACCTGTTTCGGAATTTTATAAAGATCCATCCTCTGTGCTTGACAAAGCGGAATTGATCTGGAGCGCTCCGGCTGAATAGCATCATGAAAAACTCCGGCTGAATAACATCATGAAAAGAGGGGTTGACATCCATGCTGTACCGTGGTAAAGTTTCTTTAAACCGTTGAGGGAGAGCAAGTAGCTTCAAGATACTGCTTTACAGAGAGCTGTGGAAGGTGGGAACACAGCAGGCAAGTGGTGAGGCGAATGGGCTTCCGAGGGCGAGCTGAACGCCGTGTCATGGATAGAGGCAAGTAGGCAAGACGGAGACCGTACTTCGTTAGAAAAAGGGGCATATGTCAGTATGCATGAGAGGATGTTTTTACATCAAGCCGGGTGGCACCGCAGGAGTTTGTATTATCAGCTCTTGTCCCTGCAATGTATAATTTGTATGGGATGAGGGCTTTTTTATTTGATCAGACAGGCTTGAATCCCGGAATTAGAAAGGAGAAGAAAAATGAGTGAGAAAAAGATTCCTTACAAAATCTACCTTGAAGAGAGCGAGATGCCGAAGACATGGTATAATGTCCGCGCGGATATGAAAAATAAGCCGGCTCCGCTTCTGAATCCGGCGACACATGAGCCAATGACAGCCGAAGAACTTGGGGCTGTGTTCTGTGATGAACTTGTAAAACAGGAATTGGACAATGATAACCGCTACATCGAGATCCCGGAGAAGATCCGTGATTTTTACAAGATGTACCGCCCGTCACCGCTTGTCCGCGCATACTGCCTTGAAGAGAAGCTTCAGACTCCGGCAAAGATCTACTATAAGTTTGAGGGAAATAATACGAGCGGAAGCCATAAACTTAATTCTGCGATCGCGCAGGCCTTTTACGCGAAGGATCAGGGGCTGAAAGGCGTGACCACAGAGACAGGAGCGGGACAGTGGGGAACCGCGCTGTCGATGGCGTGCTCCTACCTTGACCTGGACTGCAAAGTCTATATGGTGAAATGCTCTTATGAGCAGAAACCGTTCCGCCGTGAAGTGATGCGTACTTACGGGGCGAGTGTTACGCCGTCTCCTTCTGAGACAACAGAGGTGGGAAGGAAGATCCTGGCAGAGCATCCGGGAACAACAGGAAGCCTTGGGTGTGCGATTTCAGAGGCGGTTGAGGTGGCGACTCACACAGAAGGATACAGATATGTGCTCGGAAGTGTGTTAAATCAGGTGCTTCTGCATCAGTCAGTCATTGGCGTAGAGACAAAGATCGCAATGGATAAATACGGGATCAAGCCGGACATTATTATCGGATGTGCCGGCGGAGGATCAAACCTCGGCGGACTGATCTCACCGTTCATGGGCGAGCAGCTCCGCGGAGAGGCGGATTATCAGTTTATCGCCGTAGAGCCTGCGTCATGCCCGAGTCTTACAAGAGGCGTGTACGCTTATGATTTCTGCGATACAGGAATGGTATGCCCGCTGGCGAAGATGTATACTTTGGGAAGCGGCTTTATCCCGTCTGCAAATCACGCGGGAGGGCTCCGCTACCATGGCATGAGCTCCGTCCTGTCACAGCTCTATCATGACGGGTATATGGAGGCACGCGCGGTCGAGCAGACTTCCGTATTTGAGGCGGCAGAAAAATTTGCCCGTGTGGAAGGTATCCTTCCGGCTCCGGAGAGCAGCCATGCGATCAAAGCCGCGATCGATGAGGCGATGAAGTGCAAGGAGACAGGAGAGGAGAAGACGATCCTCTTCGGACTTACAGGCACCGGATATTTTGATATGTATGCATATGAGAAATTCCATAACGGAGAGATGACAGACTATATCCCGACGGATGAAGATCTGAAAGCCGGGTTTGACGGAATTCCGAGATTCCCGGGGAATATGGAATAAAAGCGAAATAAAATGAAGGGAACCAGGGGACTTGGGGAAGCGGTTATTCTGAAAAGATCCCCTGGTTTTCTTTGCCTGTTTTCCCAGAATATTCAAAATTTTTTATAAATATTCGAACTTCTTTTTTTTGAAAAATAATTGTTGACTTTTTAACGATGAGATAGTATTATATCACTTGTGGTCAGCACCGAGCGGTAAAGATCACAGCCAATAAGGAATGCGGAAGTGTCGGAACTGGCAGACGAGCAAGACTAAGGATCTTGTGACATTCGTGTCGTGTGGGTTCAAGTCCCATCTTCCGCATTGATGAAAAGTCTTGAATTTCAAGGCTTTTTTCTTTTATTCTTTTTCATCCGGAATAATCAGTTCCGTGCGCCCGGTCAGCTCGTCCAGCGACACTCCGAAATAATCGGCGATCCTGATAAGTGAAAAAACATCAGGGGGAGTGACTCCGCACTCGTAGGCGGACAGGGTCTGCCTTCCAATATTTAGCTCTGAAGCGAGGACTGCCTGCTTCATTTCCCGCTGCCTCCGCAGCCTCTTGATATTTTTACCGATTACATTTTTCATAAAACAACTTTCTGCCTGTCCGATAACAATTCTATTTTAACATGCAATTTATCTGCAAATAGTATATATCCATATTATGAGTATAAATATATGTAAAAATATAGTACAGTGACGTGTTTTCTCCTGAACACAGACAGTTATCAGGTCTGACAATGTTTTGGTGCAGAAAATGATATCCTCAATATGAGTGCCACGATACATTGCATTTGGATAGCACATCCGTTTCTTTAAGATACAATAAATACAAAATACTAAAGGGTGTGAAGCACGTTGGATAACCGAGTGAGAGAGCTGAGGTACGAGAGAGGGCTAAGACAGGAGGATCTTGCAGGAAAAATCAATGTTTCCCAGCAGACGATCAGCCGGATAGAAAACGGGACTAATTCGATCCCGGCAGATATTCTTATTCATCTGTCCAGATATTTTCGGGTATCTGCAGATTACATATTGAAATTATCCGATACAAGAGTGACTCAGGAATGTCGTACTGAAGTGGAGAGAAAGATTGAAAAGGGAAAAGATTTTTTCCTTGCTTTTGAAAAATTGAGCAGGACAAATCAGGAACTGATCGGATGCCTGATGCGGCAGCTGATGGAACAGCAGAAATAGAGTAACCGGTAAATAAAATGGTGAAAAAAGAAAGAATCTTTTATGGATTTTTTCTTTTTTTTATGTATTATATGCTATAATTACAATAATTCGGACAGATGCGTCAATAATATCAGAATAAGAGAGACGGAGGAAAAGTTATGTTAGAAAAAGTTGATCTCACAAAAAAATTGTCGAAAGAAGAGTATAAGGAGAAAATGCCTCAGCTTGAGGCAAGGCTTGGACGGCTGCAGAGAGAGTGCAAAGCGCTGGGGATCCCTATTATGATCGTTTTTGAAGGGTTCGGCGCATCGGGGAAAGGGCTCCAGATCGGGCGCTTGATCCAGAGTATGGATCCCAGAGGATTTGAGGTGCATCCGATCAAAAATGAGACTGAGGAGGAAAGAATGCACCCGTTCATGTGGCGCTTCTGGACAAAGACTCCGGCAAAGGGAAGGATTGCGATCTATGACGGGAGCTGGTATCGAAGAGTCCTTATCGACCGTTTTGAGAAACGAACGAAAAATAAGGAGCTGGCAGATGTATTCCATTCCATTAATTCTTTTGAAGAACAGCTTGCGGAGGACGGAACTTTGATCATTAAACTTCTGCTGGACATTGATAAAAAAGAACAGAAAAAACGTTTTGACAAGCTGGAAAAGAATAAAGAGACCGCATGGCGGGTGACCCAGGGAGATAAAGAGCGCAATGTACATTATGACGAATATGCCGCAATGATGGAGGATATGCTGTTTAAGACGGATACTGATTATGCGCCGTGGACCATCATTGAATCCATGGACAAACGTTTTGCCACGCTTAAGATTTATACGACTGTGATCAAGGCAATGGCAGATCAGATCGAGAAGCTGCAGAAGGAAAAAGAAGAAAAAGAAGCGAAGAAGCTGGCAGATTCAGAATCAGCTGCCGGTGGTGAAACTGACGCGGTGGCGGAGATCGCAAAGGAAGCGGATGAAGAGATGAAAGACCTCCAGGTGTCGATCCTGTCAAAAGCAGATCTGTCCCTTCACTATACACGGGAAGAATATAAAGAAAAGCTGGACAAACTTCAGAAGAAAATGGAGAAACTTCACGGTGAACTGTACCGCAGAAGAATTCCTGTTGTACTTGGATTTGAAGGATGGGATGCGGGAGGAAAAGGAGGCGCGATCAAACGACTCACAGAGCGGATGGATGCCCGCGGCTATGTGGTGAATCCAACGGCATCGCCGAATGATATAGAGAAAGCACACCATTATCTGTGGAGATTCTGGCGGGCAATGCCAAAAGACGGGCATGTGGCTATTTTTGACCGTACATGGTATGGGCGTGTAATGGTGGAGAGAATCGAAGGGTTCTGTACCACGGAGGAGTGGAAGCGCGCATATAAAGAAATCAATGATATGGAGAAGGATCTGTATGACGCGGGAGCTGTCGTGATCAAATTCTGGATGCATATAGATAAGGATGAGCAGGAACGGCGTTTTCGGGAGCGCCAGGAGAATCCGGAGAAACAGTGGAAAATCACGGACGAAGACTGGAGAAACAGAGAAAAATGGGATCAATACGAGGACGCAGTCAATGAGATGCTGATGCGCACTTCAACAGACTATGCCCCCTGGGTCGTGGTAGAGGGTAATGACAAATATTATGCCAGGGTCAAAGTGCTCCGGACTGTTGTGGAGGCAATTGAAGCGCGTCTGAAAGAGGAGTAGGGAGAAGGTGTGCTGTCCTTAAATAACCGGAAAGGGGAGGAAAAATCCGATGACGATCAGAGAGCAGCTTGAGGAACGTGAACTGGAATATTTAAGCCCTTACGCCACTCTGAATAAAAATTCAAAAGGCAGGATGAGAGACGAGCCTCAGTGTGACATCCGCCCGGTCTTCCAGAGAGACCGGGACAGGATCCTGCACTGTAAAGCGTTCCGGAGGCTGAAACAGAAGACGCAGGTTTTCCTGCTGCCGAAGGGGGATCATTACAGGACCCGTCTGACGCATACACTGGAAGTGTCGCAGAATGCGAGGACGATCGCAAAAGCACTTCGTCTGAATGAAGATCTGGTGGAGGCGATCGCCCTTGGACATGATCTGGGACACACTCCTTTCGGACATGCCGGGGAGCGGGCGCTGAATACGGTTTACCATTTTTCACACCACAGGCAGAGTCTGAGGGTGGTGGACTGTATCGAGAAGGAAGGGAGAGGACTGAATCTGACGTGGGAAGTCAGGGACGGCATCCTGAACCATCAGACAGCCGGACATCCCCATACTCTGGAGGGATGGGTGGTCCGTCTTTCAGATAAGCTTGCCTACATCTACCATGATATGGACGACGCGATCAGGGGCGGAATACTTACCGAGGATGATATCCCCGCAGATATAAGGGACATACTGGGAAATTCCTGTAAAGAGCGGCTGAACAGGCTGATCCACGACGTAGTAACGAACAGCATGGACCGGCCTGAGATCAGGATGTCGCCTGAGGTGGAAAAAGCGATGGCAGACCTTCGGGCGTTTATGTTTGAGCATGTCTACCTCAACCCGAAAGCAAAGGGGGAGGAAGATAAGGCGGTGCACATGATAGAGCAGCTTTTTGATTATTATATGAGACATCCCGGCGCTCTGCCCCGGCAGTTTAAAAATGCGCTGGAAACTTCTGACACGAGCAGAGAGCAGATTGTCTGTGACTACATAGCGGGAATGACAGATCCTTATGCGGTGAAAAAATTCCAGGATCTTTTTGTTCCGGAGGCGTGGAAAGTGTGAGGCGGTGAAAAATTTAAAAAATTAAAGGAAAGAAAAAACTTTTGTCGAATATATATTATAGGGTATTCTTTATGGAGGGAAAGCATGTACTATCCAGATGAGCTGATCGAAGAGATAAGGACAAGAAATGATATAGTAGATGTGATATCCGGATATGTCCGGCTGCAGAAAAAAGGCAGCTCTTATTTTGGGCTGTGCCCCTTTCACAACGAAAAATCGCCCTCGTTTTCTGTGAGCAGGCAGAAGCAGATGTACTACTGTTTCGGCTGCGGGGCGGGCGGAAATGTATATACGTTCCTGATGGAATATGAAAATTTTTCGTTTGTGGAAGCGGTGAAGTTCTTAGCGGACAGAGCGGGGATCGAACTCCCGGAGGCAGAATACTCAAAAGAGGCAAAGGCAAAGGCAGATCTGAAGACATCGATCCTTGAAGTGAACAAGACAGCCGCAAAATATTTTTACGCTCAGCTGAAGTCTGATAGAGGGACGCAGGCGTATACATATTTGAAGGACAGAGGGCTGTCCGATGAGACGATCACTGCATTTGGCCTGGGGTATTCGAATAAATACAGTGACGACCTGTACAAGTATCTTCGCGGAAAAGGATACAGCGAGGAACTGATCCGGCAGGCGGGACTGGTGAATACGGACGAGCGGCATGGAGTGTATGACAAGTTCTGGAACAGGGTCATTTTCCCGATCATGGATGTGAACAGCCGGGTTATTGGCTTCGGCGGACGCGTTATGGGTGATGCAAAACCTAAATATCTGAATTCCCCGGAGACACCGGCTTTTGACAAGAGCCGGAACCTGTACGGGCTGAACAGGGCGAGGACGTCAAGAAAGCCCTATTTTCTCCTGTGCGAGGGGTATATGGATGTGATCTCTCTGCATCAGGCGGGATTTACGAATGCGGTTGCATCGCTTGGAACGGCTCTCACATCAGGACATGCTTCCCTGATCAAGAGGTATGTGCAGGAAGTATATCTGACATATGACAGCGATGATGCGGGCACGCGCGCGGCTCTGCGCGCGGTACCGATTTTGAGGGAAGCGGGGATATCAGCAAAGGTGATCCGCATGGATCCTTACAAGGATCCGGATGAATTCATCAAGAATCTGGGAGCGGAAGAATATGAAAAGAGGATTCAAAACGCAAGGAATGGATTCATGTTCAGTCTTGAGATGCTGGAAAGGGAATATGACATGGCATCCCCGGAAGGAAAGACAGAGTTCTTCAGGGAGACAGCGAGACGCCTGTTAAACTTTGAGGACGAGCTTGAGCGCAATAATTACATAGAAGCTGTGTCCGCTGCTTATAAAGTGGGCAGGGAGAGTCTCGAAAAACTGGTTGCAAAGACTGCGGTCAGCGCAGGGATGGCGAGACCGGTCAGCCGTCCGAAACGGGCGGAGGGCGCCTTAAAACCAAAGGAGGACGGTATCCTGACATCTCAGAAAGCGCTCCTGACCTGGATGATCGAGAATGAAAAGCTGTACAGGACTATCAGCAGCCTGATCAGCCCGGATGACTTTACCGAAGGGATATACCGCACAGTGGCTGAGCTTCTGTATGAACAGCATGAAAACGGAGGCCTGAACCCGGCAAAGATACTGGATCATTTTACGGAAGAAGAGGAGCACAGGGAGGCTGCCTCCCTCTTTCACACGAAGATACGTCAGCTGAATTCAAAAGAAGAAGAGGAACAGGCGCTCAAAGATATCATACTCAGGGTCAAAGCCCACAGCATTGATGTGAAGTCATCAGAACTGAATCCTTCAGATATGGCGGGATTACAGCGCCTGATGGAAGAAAAACGAAAGCTGGAGGACCTCAGGGCACTGCATATTTCTATTGATTAAGGATAAAATAAAACAAGATAGCCCGCGCTCCCGCGCCGGCGAAGGAAGGATGGACACATGGAAGAAAACACACAGAAATTTCTGGAAAGAATGAAGGAACTCGTAGCGCTCGGGAAAAAGAAAAAAAGCGTGCTGGAAGTTCAGGAGATCAACGATTTCTTTGCAGATATAGAATTGAGTCCCGATCAGATGGAGAAAGTATTCGACTATCTGGAGGCAAATAATATTGATGTACTCCGGATCAGTGTCGATTCAGATGATACGGACGTGGACATCGATGACATTATATCCGATGAAGACGAGGTGGACATGGAGAATATCGACCTGTCAGTACCGGAAGGCGTGAGCATCGAGGATCCGGTGCGTATGTATCTGAAAGAGATCGGTAAAGTCCCCCTTCTGAATGCAGAGAGGGAGATCGAGCTTGCAAAAAGGATGGAAGAAGGAGACGAGGAGGCGAAAAAAGAACTTGCGGAGGCAAACCTTCGTCTTGTCGTCAGTATTGCAAAAAGATATGTGGGACGAGGCATGCTTTTTCTCGACCTGATTCAGGAGGGAAATCTTGGCCTGATCAAGGCGGTTGAAAAGTTTGATTATCATAAAGGATACAAATTCAGTACTTATGCTACATGGTGGATCCGTCAGGCAATCACAAGGGCTATCGCTGACCAGGCGAGAACGATCCGTATCCCGGTGCATATGGTAGAAACGATCAATAAGCTGATCCGTGTGTCCCGCCAGCTTCTCCAGGAACTGGGGAGGGAACCGCTGCCGGAAGAGATTGCAAAGGAACTGGACATGCCTGTGGAACGAGTTCGTGAGATCCTTAAAATCTCTCAGGAGCCGGTATCGCTGGAGACTCCGATCGGCGAGGAGGAGGACAGCCATCTGGGAGATTTTATCCAGGATGACAATGTACCTGTGCCGGCAGAGGCGGCTGCCCAGACGCTTTTAAAAGAGCAGCTTGACGAGGTGCTTGATACTCTTACAGAGAGAGAGCAGAAAGTCCTTCGTCTTCGCTTCGGGATGAATGACGGACGAGCCCGTACATTGGAGGAGGTCGGCAAGGAGTTTGATGTGACAAGGGAGCGTATCCGTCAGATTGAGGCGAAAGCGCTCAGAAAACTCCGTCATCCGAGCAGGAGCAGGAAATTGAGAGACTATCTGGATTAACAGTCCTGCTATGAAAGTAATGCGAAGAGGGAATTATGGAATTATCAAAGAGACTTCAGGCGGTCGCAGGACTCGTGACCGCCGGGTCTGTACTGGCGGATATCGGTACGGACCATGCGTATATCCCGATCTGGCTTACGGAGAGCGGGCGGATCAGAGGGGCAGTGGCAATGGATGTGAATCCGGGACCCCTTGAAAGAGCGGAGGAGAATATAAGAGAACACGGTCTTAAAGACCATATCTGCACAAGGCTGTCGGATGGATTTGCGGCGCTCAAGCCCGGAGAAGCTGACTGTGCTGTGATCGCCGGCATGGGCGGAGGGCTGACAGTCCGTATCCTCAGGGAGGGGAGAAGTATAGTCAGAACACTTAAAGAATGTATCCTCCAGCCTCAGTCAGAGATTGAAAAAGTGAGAGCCTTTCTTTTAGAGGAAGGTTTTTTGTTTATTAAGGAAGATATGGTGGAAGAGGATGGAAAATACTATCCTATGATGAAGGCTGCCTGCCCGGGAAGTAAAATTTCTTCCTTAAGAGAAAGCGGGGCGCCAGGCGCGGATATCAGGAAAACTGACTGGGATGAGACAGAGCTGTTGTATGGGAAATGTCTTCTGAAGGATAAAAATCCTGTGCTCAGACAGTACCTGGAGCGCGAGATACATATAAAACGGCAGATATTATCTGAGCTTGCGGGACAGGATTCCCCGAGGATAGCCGCAAGAAAGATGGAACTGGAAAAAGAGATCAGAAATGCAGAGAAAGGGCTGGTGTATTATGCTGTGTAGAGAGATCATGCAGGTTATAGAGGCTTCTTATCCGAGAGAGGCTGCACTGGATTTTGACAATGTGGGCCTGCTTGCGGGGAGGGCGGAAAAAGAAGTGGAGAGGGTATATATTGCCTTGGATGCTGTGGACGCTGTCATAGACCGCGCGATAGAGGCGGGAGCAGATATGCTCATCACGCATCACCCGCTGATCTTCTCGCCGTTGAAAAAAATAACGGATGAAGATTTCATAAGCAGAAGGATCGTAAAGCTTATCCAAAATGATATTTCTTATTATGCGATGCACACGAATTATGATGTGCTTGGCATGGCAGAGCTTTCGGAGAAGATCCTGGGCATCCGTGATCCGGAGGTCCTGGATGTTACAATGGAAAAGGAAGGCAGGCCGGAAGGAATCGGCAGAGTGGGTGCGCTTGAAAAGCCCATGACTCTGGAGGAATGCTGTGTCTATGTGAAGCATAGGCTGAATCTGGGAAGCCTGAAAGTATTCGGGGATATGCAGGCAGAGGTCTCCAGGCTTGCCATTTCCCCGGGATCGGGGAAGACTGCCATTGCCGCTGCAATTGCAAAAGGGGCAGATGTCCTTGTGACAGGGGATATCGGACACCATGACGGGCTGGACGCCGTGGAGCAGGGGCTTGCAGTCATTGACGCGGGGCACTATGGAACGGAATATATTTTTATCGATGATATGAGGAACTTCCTGACAGATAAGCTGCCTGTACTTGATGTCATGACGACTCCTGTGATCCATCCGTTTCAGGTCGTATAAAAAATAAGGAGGAGCAAAGTTGAAAAGTCGAAAATGCATGGTACGCATCAACGGGGAGACGAGAGAGTACGACGCGGGGACATCTTATCAGGATATTGCCGAGGAGTTCCAACCGTATTATAAACACCAGATCGTGCTTGCTTTTGCAGGAGGCAACCATTTGCAGGAGCTGCGTAAGAGAGTGGAAAAGGACTGTGAGCTCCGGTTTGTCACTACGGGGGATCCTATCGGTCATGAGGCATACAAAAGGAGTATGTGCTTCCTCCTGGTCAAAGCTGTCCATGATGTGGCGGGACATGACAGGATCGAAAGGGTGCGGATTCATTTTTCCGTGGATAAAGGATATTACTGCACAGTGGAAGGCGGAGTGGAGCTGACGGAAGAATTTCTGGAGAAAGTATCTGCCCGAATGAGAGAGCTTTCTGCCGAAAAGATCATTATCGGAAAGCGCAGCGTCCATACGTACGATGCTGTAGAAATGTTCCACAGACATGGCATGTATGATAAGGAACGGCTGTTTGAGTACAGGCGTGTGTCAAAGGTCAATATATACAGTATCAATGAATTTGAAGACTACTATTATGGTTATATGGTTCCTGACGCGGGATGCCTGAAATATTTTTCCCTTCATCTGTATGACGCAGGATTTGTGATACAGATGCCGGTCAGGGAAAATCCCGAGGAAGTGCCGGAATTTAAGCCGAGCCCCAAGCTCTTCAATGTGCTTAAAGAATCCGTGCTCTGGGGTGACTGTCAGGATATAGAGACTGTGGGCGCGCTGAATGATATGATCACAAAGAATGATATGAGAGAAGTGGTGCTCGTCCAGGAAGCTCACCAGGAGCGTCAGATCGGGGAGATTGCCAAGAAGATCGCTGAGAGGGGAAATGTGAAGTTTGTTCTGATCGCAGGACCTTCCTCGTCGGGAAAGACTACTTTTTCGCACCGGCTTTCCATACAGCTGCGTGTAAACGGAATGAGACCTCATCCGATCGCGGTTGACAATTATTTTGTGGACAGGGAACATACGCCGAAGGATAAGGACGGTAATTATAATTTTGAATGCCTGGAAGCTATTGATATTGCGAAATTTAATGAAGATATGAAAGCTCTGCTGGCGGGCAGAGAGGTTTACCTTCCAATCTTCGATTTTAAGACGGGAAAGAGGAAATACGAGAACCGCCCGAAGAAACTCGGACCACAGGATATCCTCGTCATAGAGGGCATCCACTGTCTGAATCCGAAACTTACAGAGCTGATGGATGATGAGAATAAATTCAGGATCTATATCAGCGCGCTGACTCAGCTTAATATTGATGAACATAACCGGATCCCCAGCACGGATGGAAGGCTGATCCGGCGGATTGTCCGGGACGCCCGCACGAGGGGCGCTTCCGCTTCGAAGACAATCGCTATGTGGTCTTCTGTGAGAAGAGGGGAAGAGGAAAATATCTTTCCTTTCCAGGAGCAGGCTGATGTGATGTTTAATTCCTCCCTGCTTTATGAACTCGCTGTGCTCAAACAGTATGTAGAACCATTGTTGTTCGGTGTGGACAAAGATTCGGAGGAATATCTGGAGGCGAAAAGACTGCTGAAATTTTTCGATTATTTTGTGGGGATCGGAAGTGAATATATTCCTACAAATTCTCTGCTGAGAGAATTTATCGGAGGAGGATGCTTCAACGTATAAAGAAATTAAAATAACGCTCTGTTATCGGAATGATAGCAGAGCGCTGTTTTGTGCAAGTAGCGGAAACTGGATTTGAACCAGCGACACCACGGGTATGAACCGTGTGCTCTAG
>DSTMC04003__coassemble_1051_pt1 | contig 24418 bp, 19 predicted proteins | sample DSTMC04003__metabat2_high_PE_041 | metagenome-assembled genome bin DSTMC04003
CTTCAACCACGTCATCTTCCAGATCTTCCGCATCTGCATCGAACACATCATCTTCCAGAGCCTCCGCATCTTCATCATACAGTTCTTCACTGTCTTCCGCTTCATCCCCTGCGAGAAGGTCCTCTATTTCTTCTGATTCCGGTTCCATATCCCTATCCGGCGCTCCCTCCCAGCCGGAAAGAATATCTTCCAGACTCATCTGTCCGGTTATCTGGTCATCATTCTTACTGAAATCCTTTGCACTTTCATCTTCCGATATACCGTCTTCTGCCTCAACATCCTCGATGATTTCTGCTTCCTCATCTATGATGTCCTCTTCATCCTCCGGGAGCAATTCTTCCGCTTCTTCCAGCGAAATTTCCTGCGTCTCCTCCACGTCAATTTCATCTGGCGTGATCTCTGTCATTCCTCCCGCTGTTGTAACAGCCTTTTTCTTTTCCTCCGCTATCTGTGCGACAATATCTATATCAGCCACGGATTCAATTTCCCCGATCTCATCAGCAAGATCATCCAGTTCAGGCTCTTCTTCCTCCTCAGGCATTACTTGTTTTTCAGGATGAAGAAGTTTCTTCAAAGCCTCGCCAAGAGGCATTGTATCCCCGATTTTCTTTTTCTTCGGCTCAGCTGCATCAATATTCTCACTGCTGTCAGACGCCTCCCCGGAAGCACTCTCTTCCGAAAGCGCCGCTTCCTCATCCGGGCTTTCCTTATCCTCTGCAGCATCCCCTATATCATCTTTCCCATCCGCTTCGACAGCATCCTCAACATCAGCGGAATCAGCTTCTCCGCCTTTCGCCTCTGCATACGCCAGGATGTCAGGCATTTCTTCTGTCTCTTCAGACAGCTTCTCATACCGGCGGTCATACTTTTCCTGTTGCGAAGGAGTCAGAGGCTTATACTGCATCTTCAGCTCCATCGCCTTATATACATACTGTCCTTCGCTGAACCAAAGGATAAGATCATCACACTCCTCCAGACATTCTGCCGTCATGCCTGCTTCCTGGTACAGCTTCGCCAGTTCATAAGCCCATTCTTCAATATATTCAGACTTCTTATACTCCTCAAGCGCTTCGATCTGCTGCTCGACAGGTGCTCTCTGCGCACGGAGAATCTGATATCTCAGGATATACTGATTCGGGTCTTTCGGCGCGATCTGAACAAAGTCGTCATAATAATCGATCGCTTCATCTACATTTCCAGTTTTAACCGCCAGTGTACAAAGGCGGCTGATGATCTTCCTGCTCCCCTCCGCACGGCGGTAAGCAAGATTCAGCACCTCATAAGCCTTCTGATACTCTTTATTCTTTTCATAGATCTCACTGACATTTGCCAGCATTCCGGTATTTCGGACCCTCTTCCAGTCGATCAAGTCCGCGATTTCCGCTGCCTGTCTGTATGCACCGTCCTCCATAAGTTCGAGCATCTGTTCGGTCTTTACTTTATAATCATACTTATCCACCGCATTCACCTCATCGAAAATAATATTGAAAATAATATTTCATCGGTCAGTTATCATCTTCCTGCCCCGTCCGGGTACAAGCCGATATTCTTTCAATAGTTTATCATATGCATCCCCCAATGTCAAAAAAATGCATCCTCAATTGACATTGACGATGCATTTTAATTTTTATTTAATTTTTTCATTTTTCTTTTATATTTTAAATCGGAGACATTGAATAGATTTTGTTCCTGTGAGACCTCTGCCATCTGTTATTTGATCTTCGGGCGATTTATTAAGACCCGCTTATTAAATCTGTCCTCCTTCAATAACAAGTTGAGGTTCATAACAGCATCCCTCTGCTCATCACTTTCGCTCCGGGTATCATCTTATATTTTTAAAGTCTTCTGAGTTATTCTTCCTATAACCCTTCTGCATATGCAGTACCATTCACTGATATTCCATCTGCTTAACGGATTATTACTTCTATAACTGTAATCCTTTATTATATAAATGATATTCTACTGAATGTTTCTTTACACATCTTTCGAAATTCTGTTATATGTGGTATCTATATTCAATACGTCTGCAAATGCCAAATCTTGGTAGATTTTCATCCGGATTTACGAACTCTCCGATCTCTTTTTCCATTCTGACTTTTCCGGATTATTGATCTTTTCTCCAGCAAAGGTCTCTTACATCACAGGAACTTACACTTGCCGTACCACTGACATATTGATGATTAACTGAAACTATACTGTCCATGGGACTTACCTCCTGCTGCTTTTATTTTTAACCTAATCGAACATCTGACTGATATTTCAATCTATGTTCTCTTAGATAAATATCCTTTGGAGATTTCTTTGTTTTCTCTTTTGGATGGTTTTATAATATCACCGGGCTTTTTATTTGTCAATACATTTTTGTTATATTTTCTAAATAAATTTATTATTATTTATAATTATATGAATTTTCTGATAATTATAGCATTTTCTTGTGCTCTTCCCGCTCGGCGCCCACTATATTTATGTACCCTTTCTAATATTGCCTGACTATTCTGACATAACCTTGCAAGCCTTCTTTATCACCTTCTTAAGAAATCTTTAGAATCTCTTCGGGTATTTTTTAAGGAATCTGCACTATCCTAATATTCGTTGAAAGGAGCAGATTGTCATGAAGAAATGGATATACCCGTTATCCCTCATTTTTCTTTTTTTTATATTGATCACCGTGACGGTTCCTGAAGGAGCAGTGTTCGGTTCTCATACGGATTGGCTCAGCCAGCATGCCGCTCTTGCCGAAACTATACGGGATGCATGTATGGAGCAGCACACGCTGCTTCCATCCTGGCTCGAGCTTGGAAGCGGCAGCAATGGTTATCAGTTTTCCTACTATGGATTCCTGCGGCCGGATATACTGATCGGCTGCCTGCTGCCGCAGATCCCCATGATCCATATCCTCATCTGTTACATGCTGGTCGTATACCTTGCCTCTGTTCTGCTGTGCTATGTCTGGCTGCGCAGTGAAAATATCCCGCCTGTTCTTTCCTTCGCGGGATCCGTTCTCTTTATGACCGCGGGATGCATGTTCCATATGCACAGGCAGGTCATGTTTGTAAATTATCTGCCCTATCTGCTCTGTGCATTACTATGCGTGAGAAAGAAACAGATCCGATGGCTGCCCTTCTGCCTGTGCCTGATCTGCCTGAACAGCTTTTACTTTGCTGTCGCGGCTTTCGCCGCCACAGGCTGGTACTGGTACCGCCAGGAAGGAAACTCGTTCTGGAAAGGCGCCTTTTTGAAAAAATATATCCCCTGCGTTCTGACCGGAACCGCGCTGTCCGCAGCACTGCTGCTCCCCACCGCGCTCGTCATCCTGGAACACGGCAGAGGCGGATCTCCGCTCACCTTCCTGTCATTCCTTGAATTGTTCGGACCAAATCCGGTGATGAACAACCTTTTGTTCAACGAATACGGAATGGGCGTAACCTTTGTCTGTCTCTATACGATTCTGGCAGGACTTGCCCAGAAAAAATACCGCAAAGACAGCATCCTTTTTCTGCTGTTCGGGATTTTCGGCGTATTTTCATGGCTGTTGAACGGTACCCTCTACGCGCGCCCGAAGATCCTGATCCCATTCCTGCCTTTAGTCATTCTTCTCTGCGTCCGTTATCTGCGGGATTCAGGCTTTTTTACTCCATTGGGAGCAGAGAGCACTACGCCCGTGTCCCGGGACAAATCAGAGAGGGTTCCGCTTCCTCTCTTTCCCTTCGCGGTGATTTTCCCCGCAGGGTTACTCTGGTTCAGCCAGGAACAGTTTCCGTGGATACTTACCGAAGCAGTTATCCTCTTTCTGCTCGTACTTTTATTCAGGACTGCTGTCTTCAAAGACCTCCCGGGGAGGAGATGGCAGCATATTACGGCAAAACCGCCCGCGCTCTTTCTGGCTGCACTCCTGCTCCTTATATCTCCTGTCGGAATGTATCTCACTACTGCGGCGGCAGAGGAATGGGTAAAATGTTCGGACATTGATCCGGGCTTTACGTCGGAAGAATTAAAGGCAGCCGATATGAACCCGCTCTATCACTTTGACAGTCTCCTCAGTCCGCTTATCAATGGGAACAGACTGACAAAGAGCGGGATGACCCGAAGCACGATGTATTCCTCGGTAACCTCCGGGTCATATTCCAGTTTATATTACGATACCCTGATGACCCCGATACGGATCAATAACCGCGCAGCGCTGCTGACCTCCGACAATCCATTCATGATGAATCTCCTCGGTGTCCGCTATCTGGAGACATCAGCAGACGCAGTTCCCGCAGGATATGAAATCATACAGCAGTCCGGAGATACTGTCCTGGCCGAAAACGACCAGGTCCTGCCGCGCGCTTATTTTACTTCCGATATAGTCAGCCAGGAACGGTTTGAGCAGGCAGAATCACTGGAACAGCTGGATATGATCACCAGAAAGACCGTAGTGGATCTCCCTCAGAAAGTTACACAGGAAACATCTGACCGCACAGAGGAAAAGGGGGCCGAAAAATATATCGAACCATACACACCGGAATTTACCTCCTGTTCTCTGCCGGAAGGACTGACGATCATGAAAAGCGGAAATACTTATGATGTCTCTGCAGAAAACCCCTGTACTCTGGACCTGCACCTTGCCAGCCCTCAGCCCGGCAAGATCCTTCTGCTCAGCTTCCGGTTGAAAAACAAGACCACGGCTCCCATTGTCATTGACATCAACGGGATACGTAACAAGCTGTCCGGCTGCTTCGCCCCGTACCCCAACGGGAACAGCTGCTTCCACTATCAGTTTTCTCCGGACTCCGGGGAGGGGATTACAGATTTGTCCGTTACCTTACCCAAAGGGAAGTATGAGATTTCAGATATTCAGTGGCATCTCTATGACCAGGATCTGCTGAATTCCAAAATCTTCACGCCGGTCACCCTGTCAAACAGCAGACATCCCGACACTATCTTATCCGTCACTGTTACCGCCGGTGAGGACGGATATCTCGCAACATCCATCCCAATGCAGGATGGACTGGAAATCCTGGTGGACGGTGCCTCTGCAAAAATCCTTACCGTAAATGAAGCGTTTGCCGGCGCTCCTCTGTCCGCAGGAACGCACCGGGTTGAAATCCGCTTCTCACCTCCCGGAAAAACTGCCGGCATCCTTGTCAGCCTGACCGCCATGGCAGGATATGCGGTATTTCTCACGGCAGGCGCGTTAAAACGACTTCGAAACAACTCTAAAGGAAGGGATCAAAAATGAACTTAAAAAAAGAACTTCTCGCCTACCTCATAAGCGGCGGCATAACAACCGGGGTCAACTATTTCCTGTATGCAGCGCTTTTATTCCTGCATCTTCCCTGGCTGGTTTCCAACAGTATTGCCTGGGCAGGAGCGGTACTTGCCGCGTATGTTCTGAACCGTCGCTGGGTATTTCACTCAGAAAATAATGTCAGGACAGAACTGGCCTCTTTTGCAGGAGCCCGCTTTCTCACATTGCTCGCAGAAAATACCCTCCTCTGGCTGTCTATAGATTTACTGGGCGTTGCTGCGGTTCCTGCCAAATTATTGGTCAGCATCGTAACAGTTGCCGGGAATTACATTCTATGCAAATATGGAATTTTTAAAAAGGAGGTTTCCTGTCATGAATAATACTGAAGAAATTCTGTCCGCAGAAATTACCAGGGATCTTATCAGCATTATCGTCCCCTGCTATAACGAAGAAAAGGCACTGCCCGCATTTTACCGGGCAGTCACGGACGCGTCAAAGGACATTGACGGCGCAGACTGTGAATTTATTTTTGTGGATGACGGAAGCAGGGACAGCACTCCCAGGATACTGGAAAGCTTCTCCGCTGCAGATCCCAGGTGCAGATACCTCTCCTTTTCCCGCAATTTCGGAAAAGAATCTGCCATGTATGCAGGGCTGCAGAACGCTTCCGGAGATTACTGTGTCTTCATGGATGCGGATCTCCAGCACCCGCCGGAACTGTTAAAAGATATGTACCATGTCGTAAAGACCGAAGGCTATGACTGCTGTGCCGGCCTGAGGGAAGACCGCTCCGGCGAAAGTCCCCTGCGCACATTCCTTTCCCGTTCATTCTATCATGTCATCGGAAGAGTCTGCCGCCTGGATATGGGGGACGGGAAAGGTGATTTCCGCATGATGAACCGCGCGATGACCGACTCTGTCCTGGAACTGAAAGAATACAACCGTTATATGAAGGGCATTTTCTCCTTTGTAGGATTTGAGACTAAATGGATTCCCTTCCACAATGTAGAAAGGACAGCTGGGGAGACAAAGTGGAGCCTGCGCGCTCTGTTCCGCTACGCCATGGACGGCATCCTCTCCTTCTCGACCGCGCCCTCCGCGATCGCCGGGACAGCAGGCGGGCTCCTTCTCTTTGCCGCACTGGCTGCCGTCATATTTTTCCTGTTCTCAGGGCGCGGGCTGAGCGGGATCCCTCTGGTCATCTGCCTGATCCTCGCGCTCAACGGAGTACAGATGCTCTTTCTGTCCATCCTGGGGCAGTATATGTCAAAGGAATATATGGAGAGCAAAAGACGCCCCATATATATTGTAAAGAAAAGAGGCGGATTCTGAAAAACAGATTGTAAAAAGCAGGTCCCCGGGGGAAATTAAAGATTAAATTTCCCTCAGGGACCTGTCAGGCCTCCTGCTGTGAATGTTCTGCATCTAATCTAACGCCGCAGGTTCTATGCTTCCCAGCACGATATCATCGATCTTCTCAAATCCGGAGAGTGTAAAAGATTCCACTGTATTCCCGACAACAAGGTAAAATTTTTCTCCTGCGTACACGCCCCGCACGTCGCCGCCATAAGCTGTCAGCTCCCGGGAGAACATTTCCTGAAATCCTTCTGACTCGTCATAGGAAAACAGATAATATACATCTCCATTTCCGCCATATGCACGGAATCCGAATAAGTTTTTGTCCACATCCACAAATACAGCTTTATAATTATACGATACATCCGTTCCGTACTTATCCTCCAGGATATACTTAGAGACCTCCGTGACATTTCCCGGATCAGAAATATCAAACATGGACAGCTTGACTCCTTCCGTTGTCACGCCTTCCTCATCCACATCCATCCCGATGCCGAGAAGCCGTCCCTCTCCATAGGGGTGGAGATATTCCGAAAAGCCCGGTATCTTCAGCTCCCCGATGATCTGCGGGGACGCCGGGTCGGACAGATCTGCGGAGAACAGCGGGTCCACCTGCCGGAATGTGACAAAGTATCCTGTATCTCCCATGAAGCGTGCAGAATACACGGTCTCACCCGGAGCGAGATCTCCGATCTCACCGACAAGCTGAAGCTCTCCGTCCAGCACATACAGGGCATTGCTCGTGTCAGGTTCCGCCGGCGAGGATTCCCTGCTGATAGGCATAACGCCATTCTCAGATGAAATCGTAGTCACAAGCCGGAGATATCCGTTGTATTCATCAATACTGAAGGAATCATTCAGAAGCCCGTCTATTTTTGTCTGCGCAGCTCCCTCCAGCAGCCCGTCATGATAAGCCACCTTCCGTATGGCGGTCCTGGTCACGTCCGAATCATCTGTATCATAACACGACTCCGTTACATAAATGTTTTCACCGCTGACATAACACAGCCCGGCGCTGCCGAATACTGCTCTGCTGTCTGTCTGCTCCTGCGGATCTGCAAGTGAAAACGCGGTGATCACCGTATACTCGCTTCCCATCTCCTGTTCCGGCATAAAGATCCGGTCCGCCTCGAGCGTGCTGCCCTGTACTGACGGTACATAGGCACCGGCATCAGACCGGGGCGATGCTGTATCCGGATAAAAACTGCTGAGCACATAGGCATACCCGTCTTTTACCCGCATCGTGTTATAGACTCCGCTCTGGGATAATGTATTCAGCTTCACAGGAGCTGACGGATCACTGATGTCATACACATCTGTGCATGTATATTCCCTGGCGCTCACGTCAATGCCATCCCCCTGCGTATATCTGCTCTGTGTATAAAACACTGCCAGGCGGTTATCTTCCACATACAGTTCCCTGATATAACTGTCAGGATCCACAGTTACCGCGGAAACCTCTGTCATCTCCTCCGACGCGATATTTACAATCTCTACCCTGCTCCCGGACAAAATGTACATATGAGTGCCGTCTGTCTTGACCGTATCTGCCTCGCCAACGCCCTCTTCTCTTACATTTGTATCCGAATATCCTCCGCTGCCTGCTGCCCCGCCGGTCCCCGAAGCACTATCCATTGCCGCACTGTCCGCTGCGGCAGCCTCATTGACACCTGACGCAGTCCCGTCACTGTACATCCTCGCCTGCATGTCCATCTGCTCTTCCTGCTGTTTCAGACCGGCCTGTATATAATCATAAATCTGGTCATAATCTGCTGCGCACGCAATCTTTCCTTCTGCCTCTGCCATTTCACTTCCTGCTGCCGAGCTTCCTGAACCCGCGCCCGAAGAATCCTCAGTTCCGGCGCTCCTGTCCCCGCGGACATTATTCGCCACAGCGGCAGTCACCCCCGCCGCGACACACAGACACGCTGCCGCCGCGATTCCGGCGTATCTCCTTCGGTATTTTGCCGCTTTTTCCTTTTTCTTTTTCAACAGCATTTTTTCTATCTGCTCAGGTTCCAAAGAAGCCGGGATCTGTATATCTTCTGTGAGCTCCCGCAGTTTGTCTTCCCTGGGATCATTCACGCCTGCATCTCTCGTTTTATTTTCTTCCATATCTTGTCCACCTCCTGTAGCATCATGTATATGCAGAATTCAGCTCAGGGCGCTCCGCATCTTCTCCAGCGCCCGGCTCTTCCGCGACCTCACAGTCGCCGCGTTCCTGTCAAGCATCTGAGCGATCTCTTCACTTCGATAGCCCCCGAACACGGAGAATGCCACGATCATCCGTTCTTCCTCATCCAGCTCGTCGAACGCCCTCCTCACATCATGCCACTGGGCATAATCCGGTTCGCAGGGATTCCCCCCGATCCGGGCATGAGTGCTCTCGTCCAGCCGGTCAGCTTCCTTCCTGCTTCTTCGGAGCATCTTTTTGCAGCAGTTATTCAGGATCGTAAACATCCAGCTCCTGAACGAATCCTCCTTCCGGAGGTTTGAAAGATTTTCATAAGCCGACAGCACTGCCTCGCTGACCGCATCCTCTGCATCTTGTGTATGCCTTGTCATATACAATGCAAACTTATACAGATCTTTGTAGATCCTCGCGTACAGCTGGGAAAACGCCTTTATGTCCCCCCGCCTCGCCCGCCGGATCAGATCCTGTTCCGGGCTGTTCTCATAATCGTACATCCGCGCCCCTCCTCCCAAAGTGTCCTGAAAACGCAGCTTTATGGATATCCATTTATATTCCGGTATCTATTAGAGTCATCCGGACCTCATATTGTTGCAATGAATATGTTTTTTATCGATTCTGTTTTTCTGGTTCCGGATTCCTTCCCTGCACACATTTTGCACAATATCCCATACCCTGTCAACCCGGAATGAGTGTCCGGCAAAATGCTGTCCCAGCCCCTGCATCATTGCCTGTGGCAGCCCCTGTCAGAGCTGCCGCATAGTCTCAAAAGTATTGTACAGGTTAAGCTGCCCGTATCCCCACTCCCGATTCGGATACTCCATGGTCCGGGGACGCACTGCCCCGATTATAAGCAGGCTCTTTACCTGAAAGGAATCTACTCCCGGCACTTCCTGGATATACACAAGCCATTCCATCATAAGCGCCACTGCCCCTGCAGTGACGGCGGCCGCGGCACAGGATCCCGTGCGCGTGGAAAACCGCCCTCCGGGCACCGCTCCCGGAACGTTGACGCCGGGCGCCGCTATATCCGGCCTCCGGCGCTGGGTCCGGGTATACCCTCTGCCGGAAGACTGAGCCACCGCCCCGCTGACGCCGTCATAATACGCCACAACTACCGGGCTGTCAGTATTCGCCGGATTTGTCAGCGTATAGTAAGGATCCGACTCCAAAAAAAAGACCTCTCCCTCAAGAAATTCCGTCAGAGGAAGCCACATATGAAACTGACCGTCATTTATCGACAGTGGTTCCACTATGATCTTCCAGATTCCGGGAGCCGGGGCATCAAAGCGGAAAAAGACCAGCTCCGACGTACTCTTTTCCACCAGAAGCCGGTAATCCACGGAAACTTTTGTCCGCTCAAACAGAAAATCAAGTTCCGCGCTTGCCCCAACACGAAACGGGATCCGCGAGGTATTTTCGCCGGAGGGCGAAATGATAGAAATCGAAAGGATATTTGGTATATCCGTCCAAAGTTCCAGAGAAAATCCCGGGACGCCTTCTCCCACACGCAGCTCCACTGTCTTTGTGTCTTCCTCGTCTTCTATCTCATTGTAGTAGTGATGCCTCTTATCCGCCTCGTTCCCTGTTCCGACCACTGTGATCCGGTTTGCTCTCGTGCTGTAACCATCGATAAGAAACGGAAGGGGAAGGGTCCCGATATGCCCTCCCATGCTGGATCCCACAGTGACGCACACCACCAGCGGAAGCCCCAGCGCGTCCGCCACGTCATTCAGATATTTAAGTCCAAGCATGAGATCTGTCTCCTGATAACACACGGCATCCCCGGGAATGAAGTAGTAATCTCTGAGATATTGCTTTGCCTGCTTCAGCTTTACCACCACAATACCTGCCTCGGGCGCGGCTCCCAAAAACTGCTGTCCGGGATCTGCCGAACCTGCCGCGAGACTTGCCGCATATGTACCATGTCCGGTCTCATCCACAGTCGGAACAGTCTCCAGAGGATTTTCCGCCCTTAAAGCTTCATTGATCTTCTCTTCTGTAAATTCACTGCCATAGGCGAGACCTTCCGGCGGCGTGCCGGACTGGACCGTCTGATCCCAGATGGATATGATCCTTGTCGTACCGTCAAGCTGCCGGAACAGGCCGCTTGTATAATCAATCCCACTGTCCATAAATCCGACCAGCACGCCCTGTCCCTTCAGTTGAAGAGTCGGGTAGTTCTGTACCGGCAGTATTCCCGCCTGATTGAGCGTCTCCATAGCAAGAGGTGCGTAACATTTAGGTATGGAATTGTAAGAATATCTCGCAAGACTGATCGGATCCGCCAGATCTGACGGCAGATAAATACATTTGTAATCAAAGCCGGCATCCTGTTCACATCTTTCCTCCTTCAGCATGCTGTCAAAAAAAGGCGTGCGCACATGATTTCCGATGAAATCCCTGTAATCTTCAGACAGGATCTGTTCCCGGCATGTATCTGTATCAGGCATAAAGAAACTCCTGGAAAGAATTTATAACCATAATATGAACGCCGGAGCCAAAGTATGCCGGTCGCCGGACGGACTCTGTTCCTCCCGCCGAAAAGGTCCTTCAGGTTAAAAAAGTATAAATTCCTCCGTGATGTGTTGAAGTCACCGCTTAATGGGGTATAATGGTTATAAATCAAAACGCCGGGAAATTCCTGGTATCCCACAGGTCCGGGACGGGCGAAAGAAGAAGGGAGAATGATAGCTATGAGAGATTTTTTTGAAGATCTTGGGAAACGTCTTGGGGAGACAGCGGAAACTGTCACCAGTAAAGCAGGAGATGCGATCGAGATACAGAGGATCAAAGGACAGATCCGGGGGCTTGCAAGAGGAAATGCAGTAGACCTCATGGAACTCGGGCGCAGAATCTATGACAGATATAAAGCGGGTGAAGAAATCGAGGAATCCGCCAGAGCACTCTGCGATGCAGTCAGGGACAGAGAGACCGCGATCGAAGATTACGAAAAAAAGATCGCGCACATCCGGGGAGCTTCCGAGTGCGCAGGCTGCGGCAGGATGGTATCAAAGGATATGTCCTACTGCCCTTACTGCGGTGAAAAAGTGACCGTCTGTGATGCAGATGCAGAGGATGTCCCGACCGGAGAAGATACCGCTGAGGATTATGCTGACAGCGTAAAAGAAAAAGTTGCGGACGCAGTGGAAAATATGGCAGATAAGGCAGAAGAAGCCGCAAAGAAAGCAGGCAGCATGGCGCAGAAAGCTGCAGATAAAACAGGGGATGCTATCGATAAAGCCGCGGATAAGGCTGAAGAAATGGCACAGAAGGCTGCAGATAAGGTCAGTGCGGCCGCAGACAAAGCCGCTGAGAAAATGAAGCAGAAATAAAGCCGTACAGACGGAAATACAGGCAGGTAATCATATGAAAAATCGCTGGTTTCTGTGCGGGACAGGAATACTGTTCGCAGCAGATCAGATATTAAAATCTTATATCGAACAAAATCTGGACAAGGGGGAGGAAAAAGATCTGGCAGGTCCCATCGTCCTTCGGCGGGTCTCCAATACGGGCATGTGTCTTAACTTTCTGTCCGGCAGTCCCGGGATCGTGAGAGCTTTTTCTCTCGCCGCGGCAGGATTTGTCAGCATTTTCTACATGTTGGCACTGTTTTGTAAAAAAGGCTTCTGGAAAAAGACTGCTCTCTCACTGATGACAGCCGGGGCATGGAGCAATACATTTGACCGCTTTGCCAGAGGTCATGTCACAGACTATATCGGTTTTAAATCGGGCAGTAAAAAATTGTCCTCTATAACCTGCAACCTGGCAGATTTCTTTCTTGCTGCCGGGACTCTCTTTTTGTCTGTGATATCACTTACAGGCCGTGAAAAAGTAAAAATCAAATAAGCGCATACCAAAACCGCCTCAGCGGTATGATGTGCAGCTGTTATCCGGTATCGCACCGGTTACAGTCACATCATGCCGAGGGCGGTTTTCACTTCCCGGATATCTCCTTTAAATACAATTCCGTCCATCCCAAGCGCTCTGCCCGCCTCGATATTCTCCTTCAGATCATCGATAAAAAAACATTCCTCAGGTTTCAGAGAAAACGTATCGAACAGATAACGGTAAATCTGAGGGTCAGGCTTTGCCATCTTCAGCGGGGCTGAAAATACGGTCCCGCTGAATTTTTTGAGCAGATCATAGTCTGACGCCCATTCTGCAAAATATACAGGGGCATTAGACAAAAGATACACCGGCACTTCATTTTCACAGAGTTCCCCGATCAGTTCCGCGGTATCCCGGATAGGACTGATATAGTCCGGCCAGCCGCGGAAAAATTCTCTCACGGCTTCTTCCAGACGCGCGGGAACCGCAGAAACCGTGTGCTCCACGTATTCCTCATAATCAAGCGTACCCCTGTCAAGCTCGTTCCAGCGGGCATAGACAGCCGGCATAAGCAGATCACAGTCTTTGGAAGACGGACAGAACTGCTCAAGCATATATCTGCCGTCAAACCTCCCTATCACATTTCCAAAGTCAAAGACTACATTTTTATACTTCATGTATCCTTCCTCACATCCAAAACAAAAAGGCTTGCCCACTGCACGAATCTACAGAAGATTGATTCCGTTTTCTTTTGCCTTGACAGAAATCTCATCCGGCCAAAGTGAAGACTGCACCTCGCCGATATGTGCTTTCCTTAAGTAATACATACAGATACGGGACTGACCGATCCCGCCACCCACTGTATAAGGCAGTTCTCCGTTTAACAGAGATTTCTGGAACGGCAGTTCCGCGCGTTCTTCGCAGCCCGCAGTCTTAAGCTGGCTTCTCAGGGCCTCCTCGTCCACCCGGATCCCCATTGATGACAGCTCCAGAGCCATATCCAGGATCGGATAATAGACGATGATATCTCCGTTTAATTCCCAGTCGTCATAGTCCGGGGCGCGCCCGTCATGCTTCTCTCCGGACGCCAGTATTTTACCGATCTGGGATACAAAGACAGCTCCCTTCTCCTTAACGATCCGATTCTCGCGCTCCTTCGGCGTGCAGTCCGGGTACATATCCTCCAGTTCCTGAGATGTGATAAAGAAGATATCATCCGGAAGAAGAGGTTCAATATAATTATATCTTCTTGAAATATAGTCCTCTGTATCCTTCAAGGCGCTGTATACCTTCCGCACAGTATACTGGAGCGTCTCCATATTGCGCTCCTCCTTTGAAATGACTTTCTCCCAGTCCCACTGGTCCACATAGATAGAATGGATATTATCTGTATCCTCATCCCTGCGGATCGCGCTCATATCTGTATAGAGACCTTCTCCTGAATGAAACCCGTAATTTTTCAGAGCATATCTCTTCCATTTGGCAAGAGAATGCACGATTTCGGCCGGCGCCTCTTCCTGTTCCCTGATCCCAAAAGATACCGGGCGCTCCACACCGTTTAAGTTATCGTTCAGCCCGGATTCCGGACGCACGAAGAGCGGGGCTGACACGCGGGTCAGATGAAGCGCTTTGGCGAGCGCCCGCTCAAAATGATCTTTCACTTCTTTGATGGCAACCTCCGTCTCACGGATCGTAAGGGGAGAATGATAGCCTTCTGGTATTCTTAACTGTTCCATTGTAAAGGCTCCCTTCTGGTTAGTTTAAAAATAAAAATTTACATTTTATTCTAATATCCGTGCGCCAGGAAGTCAACCGGCAACATAAGGAACTTAAATTAACAGATAATTTTAATATTTTTATTAAAAAAACTAATTATATTGTTGACATATATGGATATGAGTGTTATTATAATGACAACAAATAAAACTGAATGAACAATCAATCGAATAATAATAAAATTTATTTTTATTTGAAAGAAAATTCACAGAAAGTTTTATTCACCTGCCGGATGTCGTGATTGGAAAACGGGTGACAGATATAAAGAAAGATCATAATGACGAGAAAGTTATGAGAGAAGTAAAATTTATATCAGGAGAAGGTCATCGGGAAACCAAAGTCCAGCAGGAATCTAAGTAAAGGAGGTACGGACCGCCGGGAACATAAGTTAAATCTATCAAATTAATAAAGATAGAGAAAGGAAAAAGAATATGATAGAAATATCAGGTTGAAGATGGATGTTGATCAGTAAGTTGATTGGCATCCATTTTCATTATGCTGTCGCCGCCTTAAAACTTCAATATCTTGCCAATGAGATGAAAAATTGATAAAATGGTCACGAAAACGGCAGGAATGAAATGGCAGCAGGAGGACGCTATGGCGAAAATGAGCAACCAGAAAGCAAAGATTCTCTATCTGATGCGTCTGTTCGAGGAAGAGACGGACGAAGAGCACCCGCTCTCCCGCAAAGACCTTGAAGAACGGCTGGCAGATATCGGTATACACGCAGAGAGAAAAAGCCTGTACAATGACATTGAGACACTGAAAAATTTCGGTCTGGATATCGCATACAGGAAGGAACAGCCTGAAGGATACTATCTGACCGGAAGAGATTTTGAACTGGCAGAGCTCAAACTTCTGGTTGACGCAGTCCAGTCGTCCCGTTTTATCACACAGAAAAAATCCGATGCTCTTATAAAAAAAATCGAAAAGCTGACAGACCGGCACGAGGCGCGCCAGCTCCAGAGACAGGTAGTGGTAGCTGACCGCATCAAGGCAATGAACGAGAGCATTTATTATAATGTAGATAAACTGCATACTGCCATTTCCGAAGATCGTCAGATCATATTCCGATATTTTGAATGGACCGTCTCAAAGGAGATCCGTCTGAAAAAAGATGGAGAAAACTACCATGTAAGCCCCTGGGCTCTGACATGGGACAATGAGAATTATTATCTGATCGGATATGATATGGACGCCGGTATCCTGAAGCATTTCCGCGTGGACCGGATGCTGCATATCGGAATACTCAACATCAGGCGGGAAGGCAGGGAAGAATTCAGCCGTTTTGACCTGGCACGCTATACACGGCAGACCTTCGGGATGTTCGGCGGGGATGAACAGATGGTCCGGCTCCGCTTTCATAATAAATATGTAGGCGTCGTAATCGACCGGTTCGGAAAAAACGTGCCTCTGCGCCCTGACGGGGATGATCATTTCATTGCGCGGATCAATGTAGCAGTCAGCGAACAGTTCTACGGGTGGCTGACCGGACTCGGGCGGGATGCGCAGATCCTCTCACCGGAGGCTGTAGTAAAGGAATACAAAGATCTTCTTGAAGATCTGGGGGAGATGTACAAATAACAGACAAAGGGTAAGGGTGAGTATAATGAGCATGAATGAAATTTACGAAACATTGCAGGGAATCAGCTTGTCTGATATCAGCGCAGTTCTGTCCAGACTGGACGAGAGCGGGCACGCGCTGACGCAGGCAGAGATCATCGGCCTTGCTGCGGCAGCCGCAGCAGGACTTCTGCTCTGCCTTTTCGGGCTTAAGATCGTACGGTTCTGGGCAGCGCTCCTGGGACTGGCCGCAGGTTTTTTTGTCGGTTTTACCGCGGCGGAAGCCGCCGGTGCTGACGCTGTGGTCTGCGTGAGCGCCGGATTTGCCGCCGGACTTCTGTTAGCTGTCCTGGGATCCGTTCTATACAGAGTGGGCGTCTTTGTGACAGTCTTTCTCTCGGTCAGCCTGTTTTGTTTACATCTGATAAATCCCGAAAACTGGATCTTCATAGGCATTTGTCAGGCGATCGGACTTATCGCCGCGATCCTTTCCATGAAGTTCCTGGAGATTATCACTATATTTGCTACTGTTTTACTGGGCGCAGTCACTGCGGGACCGGCAGTATGTTATCTGCTTCCCGATACCGGCATGGACAGCCTGATCCGCATCGCGCTGTGCACATTGTTTGGAGCTGCAGGAGTTCTGGTCCAGCTTCTTCTGCTGTCAAAGAAACGCAAAAAACAAAACCTGAAACGGGCAGCAGAGATCCGGCAGGAGGTATCCACTGCAAATGAAGTCGAGCGGGCGCGTGCCGTCATGAGGGACTTGGACGGAGACAGCACAACAGCCAGAGAGGACCGGGACAGCGTGGCCGCATCAGATACTGTCAGCGAAAACGGGCTGGAAACCATCAGCCTGGACGACATAGAAGATATTGATGATCCGGACGAAGAACTGGACGATCTGTAAATAAAAATACAGCGGCAGAAGTAAAGTCCGTTTTATGACACACCTGATCTGATATGATGCTTTCAGAGCAAAAAATCAGAGAAAGGTGTGTTTTATTATGTACATCAGAAAATCTATACTGGGGGGACTTACGGCAGCGGCAGGGATGACAGTGCTTGCCATATTGATGGTGCTTTTTTGTTTTACAGAAATACAGATCCCGACAATAGTATACGCGGCAGCATGGACCGGCTGCCTCTGCGCGATGCTGCACGGGGCCTCCAGGATATATCGATAAAAAGCGTATCCCTCCATGTGTTGCAGCGCCTCAGCTCCTGAGAAAATGAAAAGTCCGTGTCCCCCGGTTGTCATCTGCAACAGGTATGATGTATAATAAAGATGAAATAGTCAGAAAATTCTATCAGGTGCATACACCGGAAAAGAGGACATGTTTATGAAGATCGACATGCACTGCCATGTGAAGGAAGGCTCCATTGACAGCAAAGTGGGGCTGGATGAATATATCACAATATTAAAACAGCATGGATTTCAGGGAATGGTCATCACAGACCACGACACATATAATGGCTACCGCTATTGGAAAGAGAATATCAAAGGGAAGAAACATACGGACTTTGTCGTACTCAAAGGAATCGAATACGACACCCGGGATGCAGGACATATCCTTGTGATCATGCCTGAGGGTGTGAAGATGAGAGTGCTGGAAATGCGCGGGATGCCGCTTGCCGTACTGATCGACCTGGTGCACCGCAACGGCGGTGTCCTCGGACCTGCTCATCCGTGCGGCGAAAAATATATGAGCTTTACCAATGCGAGAAAGTTTTATCAGTCTCCGGAAATCATAAAGCGGTTTGATTTTGTTGAGGCATTCAACAGCTGTGAATCGGTGCAGTCAAACTCAGGCGCGGAGAAACTGGCAAAAAAATACGGAAAAGTTATGACCGGAGGGAGCGACTCCCACAAACCCGGATGCGTAGGCAGAGGATATACGATCCTCCCCGAGCCTGTCACATGTGAGACAGAGCTCATCTCCCTGATCCATAAGAAGACGCCTTTTAAGGCCGGCGGAACGCTCTATGAAAAAACCACAAAAGAACGGATCGGAAAGATCAACAAACTTCTTGTCTACTCCTTCTGGGTATATAACAAAAGCGGCGAACTAATGAAACGCCGGGGAAGAAATAAAAAAATGGTGGAAGAGCATCCTTTTGATCCGATCGATCCGATCGAGCTGTACTATCATTCATAGGTAAACAAAAAATAGACGGTGTCTGCCGTCTATTTTTTATTGAGCTCATAAAGTGTATGGCCGCCTTCCCGGATTTCCCTGATCATTTTCTGCCGGATCATATACGGCAGGATGGAATCAAGGAATTTCCCGGGCTCTGTCACGCCGATCTGCTCACTGCTGAACGGCTGGCGCGCTGTCAGGGAGCTCACCACAGGCTCCAGATCCTTTTTGGTCATGGGCCCTTTTTTCAAAGCCTTCTTGATCTTTGAGATCCCTTTTGCACTGAGCATATTGGAAAGATCCTGTTTCTGCCGCGCGCTCCGCCACATTCCCCATCCGTAAATAAGCGCAGTGGCAAGGGCAAAAAGAAGGACATACGGAATATAATGAAGCATTATTTTCTTTTCTCCCCCTTCCAATATATCAGATGATTATCATGAAGAATCTCCAGGAACTTGATCAGCCTTGACAGAGATTTTTCCATTTTCGGAAACTTTGCATCTAGCTCTTTGGAAAGCTGATGTACGTCCTTTTCATCGCCAATAATGAGCCATACAAAGCTGCCGAGTTCATCCATCTTAATATCGCTTACCCTTGGACGATGGAAAAACTTCTGGGCGATCCGGTGATAAAATCCTTTCCACTCTATAAACACTGTCACTCGGCCGTTCTCAGCCGTCTCATACTCTACTTCCGGATTTTTTACCGGAATATAATCCAGATAATTTTTAGAAATCTTCTTACCCATACTTCAGAGGCTTCCTCTCATTTTCTACACACATAACCTGTTTCTGCGATCAGCCGTTATCCGGCTAAAAAGCATCATAACACAGAAAGAAACAGCCCGCAAGATGCAGGCTGTTTCCCTGCCGGCCGCGGTCATGCCGCATGCCGGATGATCACTTAATGATCTCTGGATTATTTTGCTTTCTTCATACACTTTCTGAACAGATATACCAGAAGGAGCACGAAGACGATCAGGCTTACAAACTGCGGAGTAGTGAAATTAAATCTTGCACTCAGATTAATCACGGAATCCACTTTCGCAACCGCAAGCACCGCGAGCACAATACCCATGATACCCTCTCCGGCGATCAGACCGGAAGTGAAAAGTACGCCGCGGTCTGCGCGTTCCTTCTTCTCTGCGTCCGTACCTTTGATCTTCTCAACGATGTAACGGACGATACCGCCTGCCATGATACCTGCACTTAAGCTGAACGGCAGGTACATACCAACTGCGAACGGCATTACCGGAACTTTCAGGATCTCGGCAACGATCGCGATAAATACGCCGATGAAGATCAGCGCCCACGGAAGTTCAGCGTTCATGATACCCTCGACGAGCATTTTCATCATTGTAGCCTGCGCTGCCGGAAGATCTGTCGTACCGTAGCCCCATGCCTCGTTAAGGAGATAAAGCACGAATCCAACCGCTGCGGCAGATACTACAACACCGAGCATCTCACCGAGCTGCTGCTTCTTCGGAGTAGCGCCGACAATGAAACCAGTCTTAAGGTCCTGGGAAGTATCACCCGCGATAGCGGCAATGATACAGATAACGCCGCCGATCGCGATAGCGCCTACCATACCTGTTGTACCGTCTGTTCCTGTAACTTTCAGGAGCAGTGTAGCAATGATCAGAGTAGCGATCGCCATACCGGATACCGGGTTATTGGAAGATCCGATCAGGCCGACCATACGTGAGGATACGGATGCAAAGAAGAATCCGAAGATCACGATGATCAGAGATCCTATCGGATTAACCGGGAATGTCGGGATCAGCCAGATCAGGATTACGATAGCCAGGATGATCACGAGAAGAATCGGCATCGGAAGATCCTGCTGTGTACGCAGTGCGTTCTTCTGCGCGTGCTTCTTGCTCATACTTGCCATTGCCTGCTTAAATGTACGGACGATCAGCGGGAATGTCTTGATCAGGCTGATCATACCGCCGGCAGCAACGGCTCCGGCACCGATATATTTAATATAGTTGCTCCACAGAGCAGACGGTCCTCCGTCCGGACGTGCCAGCATCGCTGAAATGGATTCTGTTCCCGGATAGATCGTTGCGTCACCGCCGAACAGCGCGATCGCCGGCATGAGCACGAACCAGCTTAATGTACCGCCGGCCAGCATGTAGCTGGAAATCTTCGGTCCGCAGATGAATCCGACACCCGCAAGTGACGGGAGCACCTGGATACCGATCTGGGATCCTGCATAGCTCTTGAACGCATATCCGATCTCACCCGGGAATAATTTCAGTCCGTCTGCAACAAATTTATATAATGCCGCAATACCGAGACCTGTAAATACAGAACCTGCTTTGCTTCCGCCTTCCTCTCCTGCAAGAAGGACTTCTGCACAGGCAGTTCCTTCCGGGAACGGAAGTGTTCCGTGCTCCTCAACGATCAGCGCCTGACGGAGCGGCACCATAAAGCAGACTCCGAGGAGACCGCCGAACAGCGCGATCAGGAAGATCGTCACAAGGCTCGGGAACTCAATCTTGCCTTCCTCTGCCCAGAGGAACAGGGCCGGCAGTGTAAAGATCGCACCTGCCGCCAGAGACTCACCGGCAGAACCGATAGTCTGAACCAGGTTGTTTTCGAGAATGGAATCCCTGCGGAGGATCACACGAATAATACCCATTGAAATAACTGCCGCCGGAATAGAGGCGGAAATCGTCATACCAACGAGAAGACCCAGATATGCATTCGCTGCGCCGAATACAACTGCAAGGATGATACCAATCACGATGGATGTGACCGTAAACTCCGGAACGATCTTATCGGCCGGTATATACGGTTTGAACTCATTCTTGTTGTCCATGATGTTCTTTCATTCCTTTCTCACTTTTTATAAATTTAACGACTTCTTAACGCAGTCTATGCCATTATAGCACGTTACTCTGATAAAAGGAAGAAGAAAATTTGGATTACATTGTTGATTTGTAGTAGTTAATAAGGCATCCATCCAGTATGATCTGCCGCTCTGCGTCGGTCAGATCGCCGAGTCTGAGATCGATTTCTTTCAGGTCGTCACCGACCACATATGCCTTGATCACGTCTGCCTTTTCTTCCACTGCCTTTCTTACATCCGGCACGAAGATATAGTCTCCGTTCTTAAATGGAAGGTGCTCGTGGTCGGCGTCTGTGAGGAACGGAAGCATTCCCCAGTTGATCAGGTTGGAACGGTAACGTTTTGTTGCGTACTCGATGGCGATATTCGCCCAGCCTCCCAGGACCTTCTGGCAGGAAGCCGCCTGCTCGCGGGCAGAGCCGTCACCCGGTTTTACTGCGAAGATGGTGCTGCCCACACCGATATTGCCCTCTCCGACTTTCGGATAAGTCTTCCGGATCGTCTCCATCACCGGCTTCAGCTCTTCAAGCGCATCGAGAGGACATGTGCCTGCCTCGATCGCTTTCTGTGCTTTCTGCACTTCTTTTGCGCGTCCCACATATGCCGGATCCTTTCTGGAGAGCGCAAACTCTGCGAGTCCCAGCGGGTTGGAACGGTATGATGACGTCTCGCCTGACGGGATGAGCTCGTCCGTTGTCGTAACCGGATCATGGATTTCGGATACAACTTTCACGATCAGGTTCTCCGGAAGCGCTGACATCTCCGGCCAGTCTTTGATGTTCGGTCCGAACTGGATCTCCACATCCGGATCTGCTGCGCCGTGGCTGTCAAATACGCGGTTTGCGTAAATATTGCTGTCAAAATGATATTTCTGTCCTTTATATTCCACATCCACAGCTGTCGCCGGAGTAAGGAATCCTTTGTTTGCCGCTGTTGCAGCAATGGAGCGCGCATCCATGAGCGCGACGGATGAGATCTGACCGCTCTGGAGCTTGCTTCCCTCGCGGTTCGGGAAGTTTCTCGTAGTGTGACGGATGGAGAACGCATTGTTCGCCGGCGTGTCGCCCGCGCCGAAGCACGGTCCGCAGAACGCAGTCTTCACGACAGTTCCTGCTTCCAGAAGGTCAGCCACCGCGCCGTTCTTCACCAGTTCCATATAAACCGGCATACTTGCCGGATATACGCTGAACGTGAAGGCGTCAGAACCGATATTGTGTCCCTTGATAATGTCTGCTGCCGCGCAGATATTTTCAAATCCGCCGCCCGCACATCCGGCGATAATACCCTGCTCTACATAAAGCTTTCCGTCACGGATCTTATCCTGGAGAGAATACTCTACCGCGCCGTCCAGGCTGACGAGAGCCTTCTGCTCTACATCGTGGAGAATGTCCTTCAGATTTGCGTTCAGCTCATCGATCGTGTACACGTTGCTCGGATGGAACGGCATTGCGATCATGGGCTTGATCTCGCTCAAGTTCACATAAACACATCCGTCGTAGTATGTAACCGCGCCCGGATTCAGTTCTTTGAAATCCTCTTTTCTGCCGTGGATCTCGTAGAACTCCTCGATCTTCTCATCCGTAGTCCAGATGGAGGACAGACAGGTCGTCTCTGTTGTCATAACGTCAATGCCGATACGGAAGTCCGCGCTCAGCTTCTTCACGCCCGGTCCGACGAATTCCATTACTTTATTATTTACATAGCCGTTCTTGAACACTGCTCCGATGATCGCAAGCGCAACGTCCTGAGGACCTACTCCCTTCATCGGCTCGCCGTCCAGATAGATGGCGATCACGCCCGGCATCTTGATATCATATGTCTTGTTGAGGAGCTGTTTTACAAGCTCCGGTCCGCCCTCTCCCATAGCCATGGTTCCGAGCGCGCCGTAACGGGTATGGCTGTCTGATCCGAGGATCATCTTTCCGCCGCCTGCCAGCATCTCGCGGGCATACTGATGGATGACTGCCTGATGAGGCGGTACATAGACGCCGCCGTATTTCTTCGCGCATGTCAGCCCGAACATGTGGTCATCCTCATTGATCGTACCGCCCACCGCGCAGAGGCTGTTGTGGCAGTTCGTCAGCACATATGGGATCGGGAATTTCTGAAGACCCGAAGCGCGCGCCGTCTGGATGATCCCGACGAATGTGATGTCATGGGATGTCAGCTTATCAAACTTGATCTGCAGGTTCTTCATATTTCCGGAAGTATTGTGCGCATTTAAGATGCCGTATGCCATCGTGTTCTCCGCTGCTTCTTCCTTTGAGAGAGGAACCTGTACGTTTCCTGTATCTTCCACAATCTCGGTGCCGTTTAAGAGATAGACTCCATTGTCATATAATTTGATCATGTAATCCTCCTTCTTGAATCCTGTACTTCATGCGATATGAGCGTACCATGCCTAAGAATCTCATGTGCTCAACAGGGCTATTCTATCACATTTCGGGAAAGTAGTAAATCCAGTTTCCTTCCTGAGTTCCTTTCTGTTCACTCTTTATTTTTACTGTTCTTTATGCACGATCAGTTCCACTTTTCTGCTCACGCCTGCATTGTGATAATAATTTCTAAAATCCGTGCTTTGTCAGCCGTTACTGCTTTTATTATTCCATAACATAATGTCCCTAAAAAAGCCGCCATTACTGGCGGCTCACTTTTATATAACATTTTCTTATGCAAACAGTTCTTTTCTTTTTTTAAAGTAAATATAGTTCAGCGGAAAGTATACTGCCGCCCCGATCACTGTCCCCAGAACTGTTCCTATCACGCTTGCAGCGCCCGCTTCCATTGAGGATGACGAGACTGTGCCAAGGGCCGCCAGAACTGCAAAAGTATAGAGCAGACTTGAGGCCATTACGACACCCACATATCCGAGATAGAGTACAGGGGCGTTTTTCTTATAATGAGCCAGCTGCTGACGGACCAGGATCGCTGTCACAGCAAAAGCCAGACATAGGATTCCATATATCACATCTGCTGCTTTGAGCGCCGGGCATACTGCATAGATAAACTCCGCGTCACTGCCGTATGCCAGCCCGAAAATGCCGGTCACGGCATTATATATCATGACCGCGGCATTTGCGAACAGCTGGAAATAGATGATGAATTTAAACCATGCCATGCGATAATTCTGCGCAGGATTCATCTGCCCCGCCGGGTTCACCGGGACTTGCGGGTTCTGATCCCCGATCCCCCCTGGCTGCCATGTATCTGCGGACGGCACCCCCGCCGGGGGTGTTCCGCCCTGAAATCTTTCCGCCGTGTCAGCTTCTTTGCCGCAGTTTATACAGAACCGTCCTCCTTCTGGTATTTCTTTTCCGCAAAATCTGCAAAACATTTTTCTCTCCTCCCCCTGGTATTCCGTATGAGCACTGACGCACCCATAAAAACTGATGCGCTCACAGGATATGGTCTACTCCTGGCAGTCAAGACTCATAGATTCCACAAGTCCGGTGCCTGCTTCTGTCTCGATCGTAC
>DSTMC04003__coassemble_1057_pt1 | contig 24116 bp, 19 predicted proteins | sample DSTMC04003__metabat2_high_PE_041 | metagenome-assembled genome bin DSTMC04003
AGCTTATGCGGCGCCGTCTCCTCATAAACGGCCTCAAACACATCATTGAACTTCCTCTGTGTCCGCTGTCTGCTGTCGGATAATCTGCAAGTGCTTTTCCGTCAGCTTTGCGTTGTCCTCAATCTCTTTCAGATAGCTTGTGCTGTCCAGTATTGCTTCTCGGAAGCGTGGACAGCCGTTGTCGGTAAAGCGGTAACGATAGCCGCAAAGGCAAGGAATCTTCCGGCGTTCTTTTCCCGGCACATCCTTATTCAGACATGCTGCCGGGATATTGAGTTCTTTTAAATGTTTTGTTTGATCCTCCATTAATGCAATTAATGGAGAAATTACCAGAGTAATCCCCGGGAGTTTCAATGCCGGATATTGATAACACCGAGATTTTCCCGCTCCAGTCGGCAGAATTGCCAGAACATCTCTTCCGGATAAAATCTGTTCGATTATTTGCTTCTGCGAAAATCTAAATTCCTTTATCGGAAAATACTTCTGTACATCCTTCAACAATTCCATATAGAAAACCTCGTTTTACTTTTAATCGCATTGCTGTTCATTCTTATTGTATGTATAATGAGCTCGTCTTCCATTCTTTCCCATATCCTTATAGTTGATACCTAAATCTGGATTATCTGTGATGAAGTTATAAAATTTCCTGCCAAAAACGCCGGCAGGACCACGCTCAATCGTCCAGTCCTCCCCGTATATATCAGGAAGAGTAAATCCATCGGGGTACTTTGACGTGTCATAATAGTCGCCATTCTGAATCTTCTTAACCGCTTCATCTACTGTGAAGATGGTTTCCATGCCAAATAACTTGTAACGAATATAATCCTGAACACACATATGTTGTTTTTCAGCAGCTTGCTCGAGCTTTTTCTTATATTCATCATTCAAATCGAAACGTATTGTTGTCATATTGAATCCTCCTTTGATTAACATTGTCTGCTGTTAATGTGAATATACCATTATCAGCATATAATGTCAACATCTGACTTCAATGTTCATAAAAAATCTATTTTTCCAACTCCCACTTCGAGAGCACTTTCCCGAACTGCTTCGCGATCAGCCCCACCATGAGTGCCGCCACAACAGTTCCTTCCCTCACGCCCTGGAGACGTCCGGTAAAAACAAGGGACAGGATACATGCAGTGACCACAAGGGTCACATCGAACCCCACCTTCATATACCCGAATTTCACCGGGAGCACTTTACAGATCGCAAGGACTACGCCCTCTCCAGCCAGCACGACAACACCCGCCTTCACTTCCAGGCTGACTCCCGCTGCTACAAGGAGGATACCGATCAGGCAGACGATCCACTGCTGCCAGTATGTATCACATTGAATTCCGCGGACCGCCCACACGCCGAAATCTGTCAGGTATCCGAAGAAAAAAGCCACGGGAAGCTGCATGAGCTGGATCGGATGATAATTTCTCCGCAGGATCAGGATCTGCAGAAGGATAAACACACAGTGCATAGCAATAGTCGCTGTCCCTACCGTCAGCGGGGCAAACAGGCTGACCACATACGGCACGCTGGAGATCGGCGATGTGCCCAGACTTGCCTTTATGGAAAAAGCAACGCCGAACGCCATAATGGCAAGTCCGGCGCAGAGGAGCAGATACCGTCTCAAAACGTATACTGCTGTTCTGTTCTCTTTTATCTCATTCACTTTGATCATTCCTTTCCTTTTTTCCAAATCCTTTCCTCTCCGCCGCTGCATCGATCAGCTCCTTTGCCTCGTTAAACGCGGCGGGGAGATAGGCTTCAGTCCACTCTTTTCCCGCCTTCTCCTGCTTCTTGATCTCATCCCACTTTGTCAGCACCTCGCCAGAGCCAGAAACCACAGCATCTCCGAACACATGAGGATGTCTGTGGATCATCTTGTCAATGATCCCCTGGATCACGTCGTCCATAGTAAAATAACCTTCCTCTTCCGCAATGCGCGCGTGCATCACCACCTGGAGGAGAAGGTCTCCCAGCTCTTCCTTCAGATTATCCGCATCCCCTGTCTGCTCCAGGATATTGATCCCGCAGACCACTTCCGCTGCCTCCTCAATACACGGCTTCTTCAGACTGGCGTGCGTCTGTTCGCGATCCCACGGGCAGCCGTCCGGCGCGCGGAGTTTTGCGATGATATGTTCAAATTCCTCAAACTTTGTCATAACATTCCTTCCCTTCCGGTGTTCATCTTCACCGTCACCGATTCCGGATCATATCCGGCTCTCTTATTTTACTACGGCAAAAAAGAGCGCGCAAGATAAGCCCTCGCGATTTACCGATTTACTCTTTCTCCTTTGCTTGTTATAATATTTCTATATAAAAAAGCCGCTCTCAAAGCGGCAGAACGGAGATTATGAACATGAAATATAAACATATTGTTTTCGATGTAGACGGAACCCTTCTTGACACCGCTTACTGTATCCTTTATTCTCTGCGCGAAGCGCTTCTCGCCGTCACAGGCTCCTCCCCGGAGATCAAGGATATGGGGCATGTCCTCAGCCGTACTTCCAAAGGGAATATGGATTATTTCGGCATCACGGACAAAGCCGATGAAACCATTGATCTCTGGGTGGCAAATGAAGAGAAGCACAGTGATATGATGCAGCCTTTTGACGGCATACCAGAACTGCTCGCAGCTTTGAAAAACGCCGGCTGCCAGCTTGGCATTGTCACATCCAGGACTCACGAAGAAATGGATCTGGTGCTGGATCCGCTCCCGATCAGCGCTTATTTTTCTGTCTGCATCTGCTCAGATGATACAGAAGAGCATAAACCCTCTCCCGCCCCTCTCCTGAAATATATGGAAGAAACAGGAGCCGGGCGTGATGAAATCCTCTATGTCGGAGACAGCCTGGGAGACGCAAAATGCGCTTCCTCTGCGGGAGTTGACTTTGCACACGCAGTATGGGGAGCACATGAGGACGCACATATTCAGGCGCAGTATTATCCTGATGGTCCGGCGGATCTTTCCCGGACACTCCTGAATGCCTGAAATCAGGATTTTGGAGATTGATTTTGGATTCATCTGACCCCTCTCATGGTAAGCTGGATCCTTTTCTTTTTCAGATCCACGCTCATCACTTTTACATCGACGATATCGCCCACGCTCACTGCTTCCAGGGGATGCTTGATATACCGATCCGTAATCTGGGAAATATGCACCAGGCCGTCCTGATGTACACCGATATCTACGAACACACCGAAGTCGATCACATTTCTGACTGTCCCCTTAAGGATCATGCCTTCTTTCAGATCCTTCATCTCCAGCACATCTGTGCGCAGGATCGGTTTGGGCATCTCGTCGCGAGGATCTCGCGCCGGCTTCTCCAGTTCTTTCACAATATCACGGAGCGTGATCTCACCGATCCCCAGCTCTTCAGCAAGCCGCTTATAGTCTTTGATCGTAAGGGACAGTCCGGTCAGATTGTGCTGTGCCACGTCTTCCGGCGTGTATCCCTGCTTCTTCAAAAGCTTTTCCGCAGCCTCATAGGATTCCGGATGCACTCCTGTGCCGTCCAGCGGGTTCTTCCCTTCTGTGATCCGCATGAATCCGGCGCACTGTTCGAATGCCTTCGGTCCCAGCTTCGGCACTTTGAGAAGCTCCCTGCGGTCTGAGAATCTGCCATTCTCTTCCCTGTATGCCACAATATTTTTAGCGACCGTTCCGCTGATGCCGGAAATGTAGGAGAGAAGCGGCGCTGACGCGGTATTCAGATCTACGCCGACTTTATTTACACAGTCCTCCACAACGCCGTTCAGGGACTCGCCCAGCTTCTTCTGGTTCATGTCATGCTGGTACTGTCCCACTCCGATGGACTTCGGATCGATCTTCACAAGCTCTGCCAGCGGGTCCTGAAGCCGACGGGCGATAGATGCCGCGCTCCGCTGTCCTACGTCAAACTTCGGGAATTCCTCAGTCGCCAGCTTGCTCGCCGAGTAGACGGATGCTCCCGCCTCGTTCACGATCACATACTGCACCTTCTCCTCCGGGATCTCTTTTAACAGTTCCACGATAAACTGCTCTGATTCCCTGGAAGCGGTCCCGTTCCCAAGAGAAATAAGAGAGATATGGTACTTGGGGATGATCTTCTTCAAGAGATCTTTGCTCGCCTTGATCTTCTGGGGTGTCGTAGGAGCAGTCGGATAAATGACAGTCGTCCCGATGACCTTTCCCGTGGGATCAACGACCGCCAGCTTACACCCTGTACGGAATGCCGGGTCCCATCCAAGGACTACCCTGCCTGCGATAGGAGGCTGCATGAGAAGCTGATGCAGGTTTTTCCCAAAGACTTCGATTGCTCCGTCTTCCGCCTTCTCTGTCAGTTCATTTCGGATCTCCCGCTCGATCGCAGGAGCGATCAGCCTCTGATAGCTGTCCGCCGCTGTCTCCCGAAGCAGTGGCGTTGTATAAGGATTGTCTGTATGGATCACCTTTTTTTCCAGATACCGGAGGATATCCTCCTCGGGCGCTTCTACCTTGACTGTCAGGAATTTCTCCTTCTCCCCCCGGTTCAGTGCAAGGATCCTGTGCCCGGCCAGCTTTGAAACAGGCTCTTCGAACTCATAGTACATTTCATACACAGACTCTGCCTCCGGATCTTTTGCCGTGGAAATCACTTTGCCCTTCTTCATTGTGGCATTCCTGATCCAGCTCCGGTAATCAGCATTATCCGAAATGCTCTCTGCAATAATATCCGCCGCCCCCTGGATCGCCTCCTCAGCATTCTTTACTTCTTTCTCCTCTGAAATGTACTCCTTCGCAGTCTCTTCGAGAGGCTCTTTCGCCCTCTGGAGCATGATATATGCTGCCAGCGGCTCCAGCCCCTTCTCCTTCGCGATCGTCGCGCGGGTACGCCGTTTGGGCCGGTAAGGGCGGTACAGATCTTCTACCGCCACCTGAGTCTCCGCCGCAAGGATCTGGCTCCTCAGCTCCTCGGTCAGCTTTCCCTGCTCTTCAATGCCGGAGATGACCTGCGCCTTTTTTTCTTCCAGGTTTCTCAGATAAGTCAGGCGCTCATACAGCTTTCTGAGCTGTTCGTCATTGAGCGATCCCGTCACTTCTTTTCTGTATCGTGATATAAAGGGGATCGTGTTTCCTTCATCTATCAGATTCACTGCGGCATCGATCTGCCACTGTTTCACCCCAAGCTCTTCTGTAAGCTTCTGATTAATATCCATATGTTCTTTCCTCTCTGTCATTCTTATATCGTAGGTCATTAAAAACGTCTATGCTATTGTACCACAGGCTTCCTTTCTATTCCAGCGCAGGTTTCCTTTGTGTTGCGGCGCATATTTTCTTTCCATTTAACTTCACCATCTTTCTTTATCTTTCATTTTCCCGCCGGTTCTGCTAACATAGAGCTGTATCCTGCAGCAAACAGCCATGCAGGCACTACTCAAGACCAAAGCAGGATGAAAGGACAGCCAATGGAACGGATCATCACATACCACATAGGCGCCCGGGCAGACGGGCTGCGCATAGAACAGTATCTGCGCCGCCTGGGCTACTCACATCAGAATCTCACACAGCTTAAGAAGATGTCTGAAAGCATCCTTATAAACGGCGTCTGGTCCTATATGCGCACGCAGCTCTCCGGCGGCGACACTCTCACTGTGCATATCCGTGAAACAGACAGTTCACCTAATATCCCGCCTGTGGATCTTCCCATTTCTATTATATATGAGGATGAAGATATCATCGTTGTCAACAAATCTGCCGGAATGCCGGTACATCCTTCTTTAAATAATTACAGAAATTCACTTGCCAATGCACTGATGTATTACTATGCACAAAAAGATCAGCCCTTTATCTTCCGGTGTACAAACCGCCTTGACCGTGATACATCCGGGCTCACCATAATCGCAAAACACATGGTAAGCTCCAGCATCCTGTCCGCAATGACCGCGCGCCATGAAATCCGCCGGGAATACCTTGCTGTTGTCCGCGGCCATGTCACTCCGGCTTCCGGCACGATAGACGCTCCCATTGGCAGGACTGGCAGCTCCCTCATCGAGCGTAAGATCGATTTCGATCAGGGCGAACGGGCTGTAACCCATTACCGCGTTGTGGAAGAGAAAAACGGACACAGCCTCGTCTCCCTCGTCCTGGAGACCGGACGCACCCACCAGATCCGTGTCCATATGAAATATCTGGGCTTCCCTCTTGTCGGAGACTATCTGTACAATCCTGATATGCAGTATATCCGGCGTCAGGCGCTGCATTCGCACAGCCTGTCATTCCGCCATCCGATTACAGGAAAGGATATGAGATTTACCGCAGAGCTTCCCAAGGATATGCTTAAAATATTCCAAAAAAACTCTTGACACTTCCAGCATTCTCATATATAATTATTTTTGCTGTGAACAAGACAGCATGTTATCATGTGCGATTAGCTCAGCTGGATAGAGCGTCTGGCTACGGACCAGAAGGTCGGGAGTTCGAATCTTCTATCGCACGTAGGAAAGACATCTCTGTTATGGAGATGTCTTTTTTTGATTCAACAGGAACTTCTTTCAGCCGCTTAAAAAGCCTCGATATAAAAAGGGACGCCGGCAGACCATTGCTGCCGGCATCCTTTTTGAGCCCCTGTTATCTTATCCGGTATTTTCGGCTTTAATCCTCTTTTCTATCCGGTTTTACAGTTTTTTTATTTGCGTTTCTTCCTGATAATGACCACTGCCGCGATCACAGCCGCGCAGAGAATCAGCACGATGACGATCGGCGCTGCGCTCGCCTGGTCTCCTGTAGCGACTGCCGTATTTCCTTTATCCTTGTCTCCTTCAGCCGGCTTATCTGCAGAAACCGTCTTCAAAGCAAGTTCCGCTCTCTCGAAGTCAGCCTTAAGCTGTGCAAATTCTTCAGCGCTTAAGTCGGATGCATCCGCATTCATCAACGCTTCATAGGCTTCTTTGTATGCCTTATAAGAATCTGCGGTGTAACCCTTCTCCGGTTTCAGGATAATGCTGTCACGGTAATCGTCCACACCTGCGGCGCGAGGTTCAAGCGCGCGGATCGCATTGTCGATCGCCTTTGTCATTGTATCCACATCTTCTTTACTTCCGGATTTCAGGAGCGTATCCGTCTGTCCGAGCAGATCTGCCAGCGCCTTGCAGGATGATGTTGTATACACATCTTTATCCACATTCTGAGCTGCCGCGATCTGGGCCTTCAGCGCTTCCACATTGACTAATCCGTCGATCGCTGACTGAATCTTCTCGATGCAGCTTTCGTCATCCGGATTCTCTTTTGCTTCCGCTGTGATATCCGCAAGAGCTGTATAAGAATCTGTTGTATACTTATCTGCGCTTCCTTCTGCGTTCAGGATCGCTTCCGCCGCATCAATCATATCCTGGACTGTAATGTCCCCCTTCAGCACAAGCTCTTTGTTCGCCGCATTGATAGCCGCAAGAGCTTCATCTGCCTGCTGCTGTGTGCCGGCTTCAAGAAGTGCCTTTCCGGCATTCACTGCATTTTCATAAGCTGTCCAGCTCTCTGACGTATACAGATCCTTATCTGCCGCCAGGCTTTCATATGTGCTGATCGCAGCCTTCAGAGCGGTCACATCTACCAGCCCGTCCGTTGCATTCTGGAATGCTGTCCTTGCGTCTATGAATTCCTGCGGATTCACGCGCTCGCCGCCTGCTGCCTCAGCCGCTTTATCCTGTGCGGCCAGAGTATCGATCGCATTCTTCGCTTCTGTTAATGCCGCATAACTTGCTGTTGTATAATTCTCGCCGACAACAGCTGCATATTTCAGTGTTTCCAGCTCAGCCAGCTCTCTGTTCCTTGTCGAATACTCCAGAGCCGCCTGCGTGCTTTCAACATCCGCCTTCAGCCCGTCTGCTTCTTCCTGTGACAGATTATCCGCATTCTCAAGAGCAGCTGCAAGCTTATTCACCGCTGACTCATAAGCCGCATATGTAACACTTGTATAGATTACATTATCGTTACTTACTTTTCCAGACACAAGCGCCTGAAGTTCTTCGATATTTGCAGCCTTCATTTCAGCATTGTCGTACGCGGACTGAAGAGAACCAAGCGCAGAATCAACCACTGTCTGGCTTGCATTCGCATTGTCATATACCTCTTTCGCCACATCCCACGCTGCCTGATAAGCCTCTTTGCTGTCTGTTGTCCATGCCTCATCCGCAGTCTGCTCCAGGGCTTTGCCAAGCGCTTCTTTATCGACAGCACCTCCTCTTTCCGTGGATGCTGCCATCTCAGCGATCTCCGGGATCACGTCTTTCCATGTTACGGTAATGCTTTTCAGTGTTTTTCCTTCCGGAATGATGAACTCATTGATCGCCTGGTTCAATTTTCCAAGGCTTTCGCTGCCATCTTCACCAATGTACTCTGCAGTCACCTCGGCCCCGGATACCTGACCGAGCTGGATCAGCCTGATCGATGCCACTCCTTCCGGCTCGGAAAGCCGATATGTAAATGAGCTGTTTGCTGATGATGACTTATAGGTCGTGCTGTAATCTCCGTCCAGCATGTTGGACGGGATCTTGCCCTGCTCTTCCACATCGTCAGCAATGACATCTCTGTTTGCCTCCGGAGAAATATATGCTCCCCCGTTGATCTGGATCTCACTGAATCCGACCCATCTGTGTGAATATGTCTCCACCGGAGTCACGCGGATATATCTTCCATCCACATCCAGACCTGTCGCCTCTGCATACATATACCCCGGATTCATGTCATCATGTTTCAGGGTGATATCCTGCATGTCTTTCGCAGTCGTGTCATCCCACACGTTTTCTGTGTCCTGTCCTACATGAAGGACCTCTGTCCACTTATCTCCATCCACAGATACTTCGAAAACAGAATTCCTCAGATAGTTGAGCTGCGTCTCCACAATATAGTAACGTAATGATGAGAAATGAACCACCTGTCCCAGATCAAATGTAATATGCTTTCCTTCCTCCTGAGCCCCATTGATCATTCCGATCGTGGTCAGATCTCCGTCAAATACATTTCCGACCGTGCCGGATACTCTCATATCATTTGTTGTCTGAGCCATCCCAAAATCACTGTCCACAGACTTTTCTCCGACAAATTCATAATTGACATCAAACTGTGTCAGATTCACTTCAGTGCTGTCTGCTGTGCTTCGCACACGGATATATCTCGCATCAATTGGATCTCCACCTTCGTATGCAGTCCACTCAACTGCGTTCATGGATGTCTCAAGTACAGTGTTCTCAGGCAGCCGAGATGCCGTCACCCCGGTCACTGACTTGATGTTGTCAAGTTTAACGCCGACATACTGATCTTTATTCAGTGTCACCGTACCAGCTGTAAGGGAAACAACACCTTCATCTACTGTCGCCGTAATATCTGTATCTACATCTGTGTAAACATTTTCTGTATTTCCGTCCTGCGGAATTGCCTGCTGTACAGTAAATTCGGAGAATTTCCCCCACTGACCCCTGCGCTCCAGATTTCTGATCCGGATATAGCGCGCCGTAATGCCGGTAAGGTCGATATCTAAAGTATCTTTTCCGCTTTCAACACCTGTATACTCTTTATACTGTTCAGAAACCGGTGTCCAGGTCTCATTATCCATTGATGTCTCAATCGCATATTTAACAATCTTATTGTTATCATCTGCTCCTATAACAATATGCGCGCTTTTCAGCTCAGCCGCAGTGCCGAAATCGTACCCCAGATAATCATCCACCAAGAAATCATCATCTGTAGAATTTCCGCTTCCGTCCGGATCATACCAGACATATGTATTATCATTGCCATCATAGAGGTTCGACTCTGCATTATTGCCGTAAACCGTCCAGCGATCTGTCCTGATTATATTATATTCGATTGGTTGAATATCTCCTTCTGCCGCAGCCAGGATCTCAATCTCAGCGATCCTTACCCATCCGGCGGTAGCTGCCCGGTTGAGAATACGCACTGCCTTCACATTGGAAACGCTGCCGAAATCAACTGTCTGATCTCCTGCGTTTGTAAGCGTTCCGGCTTTCACCCAGTCTTCTGAGCCATCAATCTGATACTCTACATCTGCGTTGCTGAATACATCTGCAGCTGCCGATGCTCCCTGTACCAGCCTGAAAGATCCTACTGCCTTAGGCTCGTCAAAAGTAACGGTAATCGTTGAGCCTGCCGCGATAATTTCGCGGTCTGATCCTTCGTAAGGTCCTTTTGCGAGCTGCACTTCTGTACTGCTGCTGCCGTCAAAATAAGCGGACTCCTGAACGCCATTCCTTACGGAAATACCGTTATATGTAACTGTACCTGTCAAACGTTCCTGTCCTTCCGGCTCCTGTGCGCCGGATTTGTTAATCTGGATCTCAGAAATCGTGAACCACGCATCCTGCGCGTTGTCCTGTGTAGCGATCAGTCGGATACCCATTGCCTGGAATCCTTCAGGCAGGTCCTCTTCCTCGACCAGGACTTCCTGATACTGACCCTGTACTCCGGCAAAAGAATTCTCCATGCCGTTTAACTTAATTGCCTGCCACTCTCTGCCGTCCATTGTATACTGGAGCTCTGCCTGGTCAAAGTGATCTCTTCCGTCATCCAGATAGAACCGGATATAGTCAATATCGATGGCCTTGTTATACAAGACTCCGATATAATCTCCCTCTGATATACTGTTCGGATTGCGATAGCTTACCTGGGTCGCATCGTCCCCGTCAAAAAGATCGTCTGTTGATCCGACAGCCGGCGCATCCGTCCTGTTTGTGATATAGGACCGGATAACCGCATCCGGATTCATTGCTGTCTCAGCATATTTGGAGACATAATCCGCTGCCGCCTCAATAAACGGCACGATATGCTGGACTCCGACCTCTGCATACTCATAGTGATCCAGATACCAGAGCGCATGCGTCTTGGAATTATCAAAAGCTGTCTTTCCTTCTGTATTATACTGAAGGATCGCCGTCGTATCATTGTTGATCACTGCCTTGACGCCGTTCAGGTAAGCGATCGCAGCGTCTGTAGTATCATCCCAGCAGTCCAGCCAGTAAACGATCTGGTCTCTGACCTTCGTGTCCCCTGCCTGCGCTTCATATACATCTGCTGCCTCCTGAAGCACTTCAAACTCTGAGATCAGTGCATCCACATCTTCTTCGGTCACTGTATTTGTATTGAGCTTGTCCTTAAACTCTGTGAGCAGAGGCGCAAGCTCGACGGATTCCTGAAGAGCTGTCACTCTGCTGTCCATATTCTGGTTGATCATATGCTTGGACAATTCCCTGAGCGCATTGGAAGCATCTGTCTCGACCGCAGAATTGTGGTCCACATATTTGAAAGAGTCATTCCAAGCCTGGTCTGCCTCGTCAGTGCTGTCCCATATGTTCCATGAATAGCATGCATTCCCAAAGATCGCTGCCTTGCTCGGTTCGGACTGCTGCATCGGATTCAGCACAATACCCTGGATCTTGTCCGGATCCACTCCCGGATGAAGGAACGTAGAATATCCGCCCATGATCAGATGGTTTTTGGAATTATCGGTACACGGCCAGTTCACCCACATATAAGGTCCGCGGCCCGCATTATTTGTAAATGTTGATGTAAAACTGTCGCTTACTTCTCCCCAGATCCTGCCTCCGGTCATTACGATCTGTACATTCTCCGGAAAACCGCTGTAATAGGATTCTCCGTTGCCATAGTACTCTACCGTACAGAACGGAAGAGTCATCTTCAGATCCGGATATGTCTCTTTCATCTCTGACAGCCATGTTGTCATGTCATTCAGAAGTCTTGCATAGTTATTTCCGCCCAGGTTTCCTGTATTATTATAGTTTGCCGCGTCATCGGCAAGGATCGCGATCTGCCGCACACCGGCGTTGATCACCTGCTCGAACTTCGCCTGCAAAACCTCAAGGTCTTCCTGGTATGCCGCCTCAGATGCAAAGCTGATGGGGCTGTACATAAACGGATGAAGCGCATACACAAACCGGCACTTTGATGCATTTCCTGCATCGGCAAGCGGCTTGATCAGTGTTTCGATCTCTTCGTCCGTATAGAGCTCTCTCCAGCTGGAATTATGTTTCGGGTCATTCTTCGGCGCATAGAAATACGAATTCAGCTTATAATATCCGCCCCATGTCATCAGGTTCATACGGTCTTCTGTTGACCATGGATTTCCGTAATATCCCTCGATGAAACCGCGGCTCGCAACATCCGCCCAGTCTTCAATATGAAAGTTGCGGATCGTATAGCTGTCCATCTGTTTGAAGATGTGATACAGAGTTGTCAGCCCGTAGAAGCTGGCGTCTGTATCCGCGCCGAGGACTGTGATCACTCCGTCATCGCTCTCCAGCACATAGGAGTCCAGCTCATCGAACAGAGACCCCGTCGATACCGTAATATTCTCATCTGCATAAGTATCGACATATCCGCCTGATCCGTCGATACCGACAAGAATATTTGTCGCTCCTTCCACGATCTCGTCTGACTCGCTGTATGCAATATCGCTCTTCAGCTCAAGCACTTCATTCAGTCGTGCCCTGGTCGCCTCATCAATCCCGCTTTCATAGACTACATTGACGTCTGCGGTCGTATTGATGATATAGCTGCCTTCCGTATATTCCATAACATGCGGAGACGGATAAATCTCATACTCCGTTTCTGCCGCTTCTGCTGTTTTTGAAGGGAGCGCCATTCCCGACAAAACTACGGCAGCCGCCATGAAGACTGCGGTCAGCCTGCGGAATTTCATCCGCTTTGGATATTTTCCTTTACTCTTTTTCACTGTCTTTCCTCCTCTTTTCATTAACAAAGGATATGTCTTTTCTATAAGAAAAAGCCAAACTGCCCTTATTATTTTGATTTTATCATTTTTCTGATAAATTTAGGACTCTGTTATGGAGATGTCTTTTTTGATTCAACAGGAACTTCTTTCAGCCGCTTAAAAAGCCGCGCTATAAAAAAGACCACTGTCCCGCTGATCTTCCCAGCTTTGGACAGCAGTCTTCTGTATTCTGACTCTTCTGCTCCTGTTCTGTATATCCGCTTTATCCTACTCTTCTGCAAATCTCTCCGCCTGCATCCGGATCAGCTCCTCATCGGCAAAATAGTCGATCTTCATCGCCGCCTTTACTTCCTTCAGCGTCTGAGCAGCCACTTTTTCTGCTTTCTCACTGCCTTTTCTGAGGATCTCATACACCGCAGGAATATCCTTCTGGAGCTCTTTTCGCCTGGTCCTTATAGGCTCCAGCTCTGCCTGGAGGACATTGTTCAGGAATCGTTTTACCTTCATGTCTCCCAGACCGCCCCTCTTATAGTGGGCTTTCAGCTCATCCAGATCCTTATATTCCGGCAGGAATTCTGGGAAGTACTCCGGTCTGCAGAATGCATCCAGATAGGTAAATACTGTATTTCCTTCCAGACTGCCCGGATCTTCAATGCGGATATGGTTCGGGTCAGTAAACATACTGAAGACCTTTTTCTTAATATCCTCCGGTTCTTCTGAGAGATAAATGCAGTTTCCAAGAGATTTACTCATCTTTGCCTTTCCATCAATCCCCGGCAGACGCATGCACGCCTCATTATCCGGAAGCAGTATCTTCGGCTCCACAAGGGTTTCTCCATATACGGAGTTGAATTTGTGCACGATTTCCTTCGTCTGCTCCAGCATAGGCATCTGATCCTCTCCCACCGGTACTACCGTCGCTTTAAATGCAGTAATATCAGCGGCCTGGCTGATCGGATAGGTAAAGAATCCAACCGGAATACTGGCTTCAAAATTTCTCATCTGGATCTCAGACTTAACCGTTGGGTTGCGCTGAAGCCTTGACACTGTAACAAGATTCATGTAATAGAATGACAGTTCGCACAGCTCAGGCACCTGCGACTGGATAAACAGTGTGGACTTCTCCGGATCCAGCCCGCACGCGAGATAATCAAGCGCCACCTCAATAATATTCTGGCGCACCTTCTCCGGATTATCCGCATTGTCTGTCAATGCCTGCGCGTCTGCGATCATAATAAAAATGTCATCAAAATCTCCCGTATTCTGGAGCTCTACTCTCCTCCTCAAAGAACCCACATAATGCCCGACATGGAGCCTTCCTGTCGGACGGTCTCCGGTAAGCATGATCTTCTTCATCTCTCTATTCCTCCTCAAAAACATATTCCTTATTTATTCTGCAGGAGCGCTCTCTTCTGCTTCGCAAACCGAGGCTCTTTTTTCTTCTCTGCAGCATACACAAACTGGTAGAGCACGCATGCCATCACGCCGGCTCCGATCACATCCAGTATTGAATGCTGTTTTAAAAACATAGTCGCCAGGATGATAAGCCCCGCCAGCACATAAGCTCCCCAGCAGACACAGGGATGCTTCTTAAGTTCCCTGCTCTCATGGACTGCTATGCATACTCCCAGCGAATTAAATACATGCAGGCTCGGGAACACATTCGTACAGGTATCCGCCCTGTAGAGCACTCTCACCATATCCACAAAAATGTTATCCCGGGCAAACACAGCCGGTCTCAGATCCTGACCATTGGGAAAGATCGTTGATATGATCAGGAATACAGTCATTCCAGTAAACATAAATTTCGCCATTTTATAAAATCCCGGGACATCTTTAAAAAAGAAGTACAAAAATGCCGCCGCGATAAAAGCGAACCACATCAAATAAGGTATGATAAAAAACTCATTGAACGGTATCCATTCATCCAGTTTTGTCTGGATCACATGATAATGCGTGGTGACATGCCTCTCCAATAAGAAAAACCAGGGCAGATACACCAGAATATATAGAAACACCCATGCATGTCTATATTTGCTTATCCACGCAGTGAACCTGTTTTTCCGTTTCATAATATGACGCCCCTTTTTAACTATCCGCCTAATTCGCATCGATTATAGCACGATTTATTATGGACAACAACCTCGTTCACAAAACCTTTATTAAATCTTTCGTTTCTGACATCACTCTACCCGGCGATCACATTCAACTTTGATCCTGTGATTTCCGCTTCAATGGCCCTTCGGGGGAACCCCGGTTCCCCATCTGTATGAAGCGGCAGCGGCAGTTCTGCCTCTGCCCGGACTTTTCGGCATCTCAGGATCGTGATCCCTTTAAATCCGACATGCTTCCCGCCGAACGCCAGCGGCAGGAGAAACAGGATCTTCAGCACAGACAGTCCGTTCACTATTATCACGTCCAGCATTCCATCTTCTGAGGATGCATCCGGACAGAACTTAAACCCGCCTCCTTCGTACGGAAGATTCATAAACGCGGCAAAATATGTTTTCGGAAATTCTCTCCTGCTGCCGTCTTCCAGGATAAGGGACATATGCGCAGGCCGATCCTTGACCAGACGGTCCAGCGCCACAACCGCATAACTTAATTTCCCCAGCCCGAGTTTATTCAAAATAACTTTCCACCTGGAAACGCAGACCTCATGGCAGACAGCCGCATCAAAGCCGATCCCCGCGCTCACAAGGAAGAGTCTCCTGCGCGCGCCGTCCGAAAGGACGCCTACATCCATCCGAATGAGCTTTTCCGCCCGGAGCACTGTCTCAAGGGCGGTAAGAGGGTCGTTCGGTATGCCAAGCCCCCTGGCAAAATCATTGCTTGATCCGATCGGGATATAGCCTAATGTAATCTTATCCGGTTCCCGTATCCCGTTGATCACCTCATTCAAAGATCCGTCTCCTCCAAGAACAACCAAAGTATGAGGTTCTCCGTCTGCGGTCAGCATTTCTGCTATCTTCTCTGCATTTTTCCTCTTTTCTGTCATATGTACAGTATAACCGATCCGTCTTTTTTTCAGTTCGGGCTCAAGCATCTTCCAGGTCATCTCCCCCAGCCCGGAACGGGATTTGGGGTTTACTATAAAATCATATTCCCTTCCCATGGTTTTATCCCCTGTACTTCTTCTTTTTACAGATCTTTCTCCTTTTTATACACCGGCTGTATCTCCGTCTGTGTCAGCCGGAAAGAGCACCGCGTCAAGGTATCTGCCGAGCGAGCGGCTCATATTGCCTTCAAAATCCGCTTCCCCGTGCTTTACACACCACTCAAAGACGTTGCCGATCACGATCATCCGGATATCTGTTGTAAATTCTTCTATCTCTTCATGCAGCTTAACGATCCCTGCCTCAACGGCTTTTTCCACATAAGCCTGCACGGTCAGGATCGGATACGGACGCTCGGCACGGATGGCGGCATTGAGCGCCTGGTTTTTCGTATCATAATACTCTGCCATAAATTCCACCCCGAGCTCACGGCAGTATTTCACATAGTTCAGATACACCTGGATAATCCCTTCCTTTACTCCGGAGACATCTTTCGGGAGCTCAAGACGGTCGGGGTCTATCTTCGGCTGATCCTCAATATAATAAGACAACAGATCATCTTTTGTCTTGAAATGATGGTAAAAACTGCCGTTTGATACGCCTGCTTCCTCACATATGTTTTTAATGGACAGAGCTTCGTACCCGCTTTTCTGAAGGATACGCTTCGCCGCCTGAAAAATCTTTTCCTTTGTTTCCCTTGACTTCTGCTGCTGTCTGGATATCTGTTCTTTCTCATTCATAATTATAGTTACTCTCCTGGGTATAATTTGCGCCAAACGGGGCAGACCGCTGTAACGGCCCGTATCGCAAGAATGTGCCATCATTATACCATGTATCTCATCATGTTTCAAGAAAACAGAGCGAGCTCTGCTTTCTTCAAACCGCAGTTCCCGCTCTTTGTATCATGGACTATACTTCCGGCATATACGCCTCAAAGGCAGAAGGCATAGGATAATGTTCTTTTAACTCGCTCAGTCCGGCAAAAAGGATTTCACCGGGCGCGCTTTTTCCCTTATCCTGCCCCCGCTTTTTTCCGGAACCTTTCATATTTTTTTCAAGCTCGTCTACAATAACCTCATATCCCACCATATGCCATTCCACATGGCTGAAAATGTGTCTGGCTGGTCCCAGCTTTTTTACGCGGACCGGCATCAGACCGAGTTTCCTTGCATATTCGATCACTTCCTCCTGTTTCAGATGTCCTTCTTTTCCCGGGAATTCATATAATCCCGCCAGAAGTCCGCTGCCGGCTCTCTTCCTCACCGCAGTCTTCTCATTATCTCTGAATACCAGAACTGTTCGTTTTTCGATCCTGCGTTCCTTCTTTTTCTTTTTTACCGGGAACTCTGTTTCCCTCCCTTCTATATGAGCAAGGCAGATCTCTTTCACGGGACATATCCCGCATCTCGGTTCGCCATTGGGGACACATATAATGGCTCCCAGCTCGATCAGACTCTGATTGAAGTCCCCCGCCGCTTCCGCCGGGATCACTTCCTCCACCTCATTTTCTATCTTTGCTTTCACTGACACTTTAGTGATATCGCCGTCATCCGCGGTTATCCGCGACACCACACGGAGTACATTCCCATCCACTGCCGGCTTCGGGATATTATACACAAACGAGCTTATAGCTCCTGCCGTATAATTCCCAACACCTTTCAACCCGCGTATCTCCTCATATGTTTCCGGGAACCGTCCATCATATTTCTCCATGATCTGGCATGCCGCTTCCTTCAGATTCCGGGCGCGGTTGTAATACCCCAGCCCTTCCCACAGCTTAAGCAGCCGGTCTTCCGGCACTTCCGCAAGCGCCTTCACATCAGGCAGTTCCTTCAAAAAACGCTCGTAATAAGGCTTCACCGCCTCCACCCGGGTCTGCTGCAGCATGATCTCCGATATCCAAACCCGGTATGCATCCATTCTCTTTCTCCACGGCAGATCCCGCTTGTTCTCTCGAAACCAGTCAACCAGAGGCTGTACCGCCTCCTTCATGCGGGGGCTGTAAAGCACTGTGTCCACAGGATCTGCAATCCGGATACTGTCCGGCGTTACGCTGCAGTCATAGGCAAGCACCTTCACTCCCGCCGCTTTCGCTTTCTTCAGGGTTTCCGCAAACGCGGGATGCGTATCTGTATTGGGCGTGAAATACGCGGCCCCTTTCATTTGGATCACAAAGAAAACATACGTATCATACCCTTCCTTTTTTGCCCGCACCAGCTCCTCAAGATGCTTTACCGCACGGTCGCTGGGAGCGTCAGGAAAGCGGCACACTCCGTTATCTTCAAGCGTTACGCCTTTCACTTCAATGAATATCTTTTTCTCCCCGGCTTCAACATACAGGTCAAACCTGGAATTCCCGTAAGTGGTCTCCGGGCGTACAAGAGACACGTCCGGGAAAAGATTTCCCGCCTCGATCCATTCCTGCACGACCCGGTTCGGGATCTGGGAATCCATGTTTATAAGCAGGTCTCCTTTTTCCACTGCGATCAGATCCCATTTTGTCTTTCTCGCGGGATTGCCGCTCTCCTGCACATAGATCACCGCGCCCGGGCGCAGGAGCTCAGCGCAGCGCCCGGTATTCTTTACATGTATCGTTTCTTTTTTCCCATTTAATTCCGCATACGCAATAAAACGGTTCGGGCGCTCCAAAAAGAGCGCCCTGCTTATTCTCTCATATTTCATTCTACACTTTGCCTTATACTTATACAGTCTTACAGTATTTTAGAGAGGAATTCTTTCAGTCTCTCATCCTTCGGATTGTTGAAAAACTCATCCGGAGGCGCTTCCTCGCGGTTCTGTCCGTCATCCATGAAGATAACTCTCGAAGCCACTTCTCTGGCAAATCCCATCTCATGCGTTACCACGACCATGGTCATGCCTTCACGAGCCAGTTTCTTCATCAGATCCAGCACCTCCCCTACCATTTCCGGATCCAGCGCTGAAGTCGGCTCGTCAAAAAGGATCACATCCGGGTTCATCGCCAGGGAGCGGATGATCGCCACCCTCTGTTTCTGCCCGCCGGACAGCGTGGACGGGTAAACGTCCGCCTTATCATCCAGACCGATCCTCTTCAGCAGATCCAGCGCCTGCTGTTTCGCCTCGGCCTTGATCTGCTCCTTTGTTTCCGTAATCGGGATCAGCTCTTCCTTATTGCTGCGGAATGTATTTTTCAGGCGGATCATCCTGTTTTTGCGCTTTGCCTTTTTCAGATCCTGACATTTCAAATATGCCGGCGCCATCATGACATTCTGAAGCACTGTCTTATTATTAAACAGATTAAAATGCTGAAACACCATCCCCATATGCCGGCGGTGAAGGTTGATATCCACTTTCATATCTGCAATATCAACACCCTTGAAGATAATGCTTCCCGATGTAGGATCCTCCATGCAGTTCAGGCACCGGAGAAATGTACTCTTACCCGAGCCGGAAGGTCCGAGCACAGCGACGATATCACCTTTATTGATAGTGATATTAATACCTTTTAAAATTTCAAGATCACCGAAACTTTTCCTAAGATTAATTACGTCTATCACTCTTCTTCAGGCTCCTTTCCAGTAATTTGATCAGCAGTGTGATCACAAGTACGATGGCAATGTAGATGAGCGCCATCACCAGGTACGGAACCATGAACTCATAGTTGTTCGTTCCGATATAGTTAAATGCCACATAAAGGTCCGCCGCGCCTACAAAGCTTACAACTGAAGTCTCTTTGATCAGGGCGATGAACTCATTTCCCAGCGTGGGAAGGATGTTTTTCACTGCCTGCGGGATGACGATCTTCGTCATGCTGGCGCCAAAACTCAGGCCCACGGCACGCCCTGCTTCCATCTGTCCCGGATCTACGGACTGGATGCCGCTCCTCATGATCTCAGATATGTACGCGCCGCTGTTTAATCCGAACACAAGCATAGCCACCTGCACGCCGCTGATATTCCAGCCGATGATCGGCAGGAGGACATAGTAAAATACAAGGAGCTGTACCACCATGGGCGTCCCCCGGAACAGCGCCACATAAAAGCTGCAGATCCCGTTGAGCACTCTCGGAAGCACCTTGTACTTCGGCAGAACGCGCACCGTCGCGATGATCGTACCGATCAGGATACCGATGATCAGGCCGCACACCGCGATAAGAAGCGTATTCTGCAGACCTTCAACAACTCTGGTATAGCCGTTCTGATCTATGAATATCTCTATAAACTTATCTATCTTCTGACTAAAATTTCCCATTGCCTTCCCTTCTTAAAAGAAGGAAAACGCATGCACCTATGACAGAACGCCATTGATGCCTGTATTTCCCTTCTCATTTCAGTCCTGTATTCCGTATTCTGTTATCCTCACATCTTCTGTCCGGCTGAACCTCAAGCCCGGCAGATTACTGCATCTCATTGATCGCTTCTGTGATCGCTGCCGCCGGAGCCGCATCAATGATCACAAAATCAATGTTGCCGTTAAGCATATCCTGCACTGCGAGGGATCCGCTCTTGTACGACTGGCATGTAACCTCAAGTCCCGGGAATCCCAGGTCTTCACTTCCCTCGATATAGCTGTTTCCTGTCGTACCCTGCTGGCATCCGATCTTTACGGAAGAATCCAGCTCTGCAAGCGCTGCCGCGATAGAGTCAGCGTCTGTCATATCATCAAAATCTGTGTTATCACTCGGCACGATCAGTCTCTGTGACGCCTGATAATATGTATCAGAGAATGTCACATATTCTTTTCTCTCTTCGCTGACAGTAAGCCCTGCCATTGCGATATCACATTTCTGCTGTCCTACAGAAAGGCAGACAGCATCAAAATCCATGTTCTGGATCACAAGTTCTTTTCCAAGCTCATCTGCGAGCAGCGCAGCGATCTCCATATCAATTCCCACATAGGAATCTCCCTGCATATACTCGAACGGCTCAAATGCCGCGTTTGTAGCTACCACCAGCTGATCCTTTGACTCATCAAGGGCTGCAGACTCAACCGGTGTCGGCTCTCCGCCTCCGAAATACTTATCGCAGATCTCATCCAGAGTCCCGTCTTCTTTGATCTTATTAATAAATGTATTTACCTGCTCCAGAAGTTCCGGCTGTGTCTTGTCAACGCCGAATGCATATTCTTCACTGGTCAGGTCAACGTCAATAACCTTGGCTGTCTTTTTACTGTCACCCTCATCACTGCTGCCGTTGCTCCCGCATCCTGCGAGCACGCCCACAGCCAGAACCGCACATAAAGCTGCTGCTAATAACTTCTTCATCATTCCATTCCTCCATTAAATTCTCTTTCTGCATAATCATACAGACTAATTTCATATTTTAACATACTTTTCATAAAAAACAAGTATATTTCGATCTTTTATGCAATCAGTATCCGCAACTATTCATATTTCATATGTAAAATTCATTTCATGAGAGCATCGTTGTTATCCCAAAATACAGGAACACGATCACACCGAGCACGATCCTGTAATATCCGAATACTTTAAAGTCGTGATTCTTGATATATTTCAACAGGAACTTGATCGCGATGACCGACACGATAAAGGAAACCGCCATCCCGACGATAAGGATCGCCGCCTGCATGCCGGTAAAATTAAAACCGAATTTCAACAGTTTCAATGCGCTCGCCCCAAACATGACCGGTATGGCGAGGAAAAAGGTGAACTCTGCCGCCGCGCCTCTGGAGATTCCCAGCATGAGCGCCCCTACTATCGTTGCGCCTGAACGGGATGTTCCGGGTATCATGGCAAGCATCTGGAACACTCCGATAATAAGGAGCATCGGGACCGTCAGCTGGGAAAGCCTGGTCACTTTCGGATCCTTCCCTTTCTGATAGTTTTCCACGATAATAAAGAGGACACCGTAAATAATCAGCATCGCAGCCACCACATACCAATGGTACAGCTTCTCATCGATCCAGTCGTTAAGCAGGAGCCCTACAACAGCTGCCGGCACAGATCCGATCAGCACCTTGATCCAGATCTGCCAGGTCATCATTTTCTGTTTTTGCGTTTTCTTCGGTGAAAACGGGTTCAATTTGTGGAAATATATCACAACTACTGCCAGGATCGCGCCAAGCTGGATCACTACCTGGAACATTTCAAAAAACGCATCCCCCTGTTCCAGTTTCAGAAATTCGTTCAAAAGGATCAGATGTCCGGTACTGCTGATCGGCAGCCACTCTGTGATTCCCTCCACAATACCGAATATGATCGACTTTAATATCTCTAACATACTCCTTTTCCTCCTCTGAGCACAAATTTTTCGATTGCTTCCGCCACGCCTTCCTCTTCATTGGTCAGCGTGATATAATCTGCAGCCTCTTTCACCTGCTCCTCTGCATTTCCCATGGCGACGCCAAATCCCGCTTCACGGAGCATAACTGTATCATTATCGCCATCTCCGCATGCCATGATCTCTTCACGCCTGATACCGAGCAGCCTGCCAAGGTTCACAAGCCCTGTCCCCTTATTGACGCCTGCCGCGTTTATTTCTATATTATATTTCAGCGATCCCACAAGCTCCAGGTCAGGTTCTGCCTCCAGTTCTTTCCATGCCGCCCGGCGCTCTTCCATATCCGCAAAAAGCGCCTGCACCTTGTCAAGTCCTCTGTTCTCCCGCTCCAGAAGTTCAAAGATATCGTCTACGGGGATCCGGGTTTTTCTCATATAGTCCCACATATTCGGATTCTTGTGGTAGCATTCTACCTTCGCCATCTTATCCGCCGGCGCATATCCCTGCCCGTTGAAATAAATCTCTTGAAGAGTATCATATTTCCCGCAGATTTCCAATGCCTTTTTTGCGGAATCCGGAGGGAGAAGATGCTCCTCCAGGATTATATTTTCCTGCACGTCGAGGATCCTCGCGCCATTAGATGTGAGAGCATATCGCATTCCCGGGAACTCTCTTAGTTCTTCCGGGACGCCCATCCACGGTCTGCCTGTCGCAACAAGGACAACTATACCCTCTGCTATTGCCCGGCTGATCACATTCCTCGTACGGGGCGTGATCTCTTTTCGGTCAGTAAGCAAAGTACCGTCCAGATCCAGACCTATCATTTTTATCCTGTGTTCCATTCCTTATCCTTTCTGAATGCCGTCAATTCAGTTCAGCCGCGCCAAATTGTAATAGTTCAGCCGCGCCATTCGAAAAACCGCACTGATGTGCAAATTATAAATCCATTCTATCAGAGTTTGCCAAATTACGCAATTTATAGTATAATAGATTTCCGGCAGCTTAATTAATTGCACTGAGAAAGGAATTTTAGGTATGAAACTCTACAAAAAACGTTGGGTCCAGTCAGGAGTCGTTCTGATCAGTTCCCTCGCAATTGTACTTTCAGTTTTTCCTTCTTTCGCAGACGAGGATATATCCAGTCTGGAAGGACAGAGCACTAACCTTCAAAGCGAACTGGAGGGCATCAATGAGGAAATCCTCTCATTGAGCGAAGAAATTTCTACCGCTGAAATGCAGATTGAGATCATGAACGGCGAGATCGAGCGTACATCTGACGCGCTGGCCGAGGCGGAAGAAAATGAAAATCAGCAGTATGAAGATATGAAATCCCGTATTAAATATATGTATGAGCATGGAAATGCAACACTTCTTGAGATGCTTTTCTCTGCCGAGAATATGACGGATTTCCTGAATAAAGCAGACTTTATTGAGAACCTCAGCGAATACGACAGGACGGCTCTCGATGATCTGAAGTCAGTACACGAGCAGATTGAAAACCAGAAAGAGACTCTGGAGATCCAGCAGGCTTCACTCAAACAGATCCAGACCGATCTCACTGCACGGCAGAACGAGCTTCAGGCCAAAGCAGAAGAAACTTCTACCAACCTGGCAGATGTACAGGCACGGCTTGAGCAGGCAAAGGCAGAAGAAGCCGCCCGCATCGCGGCTGAACAGGCTGCGCAGGAGACGATTTCTTCCGGAGGCGGTTATGACAACTCTGTGATCAACGGGGGACCGATCGATGCCACGGCAGATGATGTTACACTTTTGGCAGCCATCATCCAATGTGAAGCGCACCAGGAATATGACTCGCTGCTGGCTGTTGCGACAGTCATCATGAACCGTGTAGAGGATCCCCGTTTTCCTAATTCGATCAGCGGAGTCATCTATGCCCAGGGACAGTTCGAGCCAGTTTGGACAGGCCGTCTCCAGAATGTGATCAACTCCGGTCCTACAAGCCTTTCCATGCAGGTGGCTCAGGACGCTATCAACGGCGCACGGCTGGCCGCGGTAGCAGACTGCTATTTCTTCCTGTATGCGGGATCTACAAACAGGCCGGGGGTTAATATCGGAGGCAACCTCTTCTTCCCGAGCTGGTAGATTAAAATTTGATTTATGAA
>DSTMC04003__coassemble_1125_pt1 | contig 22466 bp, 18 predicted proteins | sample DSTMC04003__metabat2_high_PE_041 | metagenome-assembled genome bin DSTMC04003
GTCCCGGGCATGCCTCCGGATGGAACTGCACGGTGAAAATGTTCTTGCCCACATATGCAAGTCCCTCATTGGTCCCATCGTTTACGTTCTTAAACGCAGGCACAGCCACTGCCGGATCGATGCTCTCATCGTCCACCACATAGCCGTGGTTCTGGGATGAGATATACACCCTGCCGGTCTTTAAGTCCTTGACCGGATGGTTTCCGCCGCGGTGTCCGTATTTCAGCTTGTGCGTGGACGCGCCCGCAGCAAGCGCCATGAGCTGATGCCCAAGGCAGATGGCAAAAATCGGAATATCTGTATTGTAGAGCTTTCTGATTTCTTCGATAATAGATGTGCAGTCCGCCGGATCTCCAGGTCCGTTGGAAAGCATAATGCCGTCAGGTTCAGATGAAATGATTTCCTCCGCGGTTGTGTGCGCCGGATATACAGTCACCTCGCAGCCACGTTTATTTAAAGACTGTGCAATATTATTCTTTGCGCCAAGGTCAAGAAGTGCGACTTTCTTTCCTGTCCCCTCAAGAACATATTTTTCTTTGCATGTCACTTTAGAGACAACGTCTCCCACTGTGTATGCCTTCAGCTTCGGCAGGATCTCGTCCAGATCATAATTTTCATTCGTTGTGATCATGCCGTTCATGGTTCCCTTTTCCCTCAGGATCTTAGTAAGAGCACGGGTATCGATTCCCGCGATTCCCGGAATATCCTGTTCTTTAAGGAAATCCTGGATCGTTCCCTCGCAACGGAAATTGCTTGGCATCCTGGATAACTCTCTTACAATATAGCCGTCCGGCCATGCCTTTTTTGACTCCATATCCGGCGTGATGCCGTAATTTCCGATCAAAGGATATGTCATGACAACAGCCTGTCCCGCGTAGGATGGGTCTGTCAGCACCTCAAGATAACCTGTCATAGAAGTGTTGAATACGATCTCGCTGATGCAGTCCCGCGTGGAACCTATGCTTGTCCCCGTAAATACTGTACCGTCTTCTAATATTAGAAACGCCTTCATCTGTTCACCCTTTCCCTTCGTATAGATAATAGCCGCTAATCTGAAAAACGCTCTGTGCCGTTACATAGCAAAGGCACTCTTGGAGTCTTTTGATCCAGAGCGCCCTCGTTCTCAAATTGTAAAGATTATACTACAACCGCGTTTATATTTCAATAAAAAATATTGTTATTTTTTTAACAACGCTGACGGAAAAAACTTTTCCAGGAAGCCCTGTGTAGTCTGATATATTATCCATACCGAGCTGTCCTGCCGAAAGACATGCCGTACGCAGGACAGCAGCATGTTTACACGGAGGGAAACAGTTTGGAACAGAAAAACCGGCAGAAAAGCAGCCTCAGGGTCCTTACACTGTACAGGACGGATGAACTCAGGGAAAATATATCCCCGGTCCTGGGACAGAACGATACATCTTATCTTGCATACTCCCCGTCCAGTCCCCGGGACATCTGTGAGCTTGCCGTAAAGCAGGATCCGGATATCATCCTCCTGGAAACGGATACAGAGGACAACGGCTTATCTGTCATCCCCACGGGCAGGCAGCTCCGTCTGCATACCTGTGCGCAGCTTCTCCTGGTCAGCCGCTCGCGGGACAGGACAGCAGTCATACAGGCAGGCACGCAGACTTTTGCCTCCGGATGTGTTTTCCCCGGACAGATGCCTTACCTGCATGATTTTATCCGGGATACCTGGCTGGGGGATACTCCTCAGAAGATCCTGATCCGGGAACTGATCCTTTCTTCCCTCACTCAGGCGGAGCGTAAAGTATTGGAAATCCTGCTTGGCGCCCCGAATGATCTTCTCTCCTCCCCAAAAACGATCGCCAATCAGAAAACAAGCATCTTTCACAAACTTGGGCTGAAAAATTTCCAGGAAGTCAGACATATCTTCCGGAATTATTAAATGGGTATCCTTCCTGAGGAAAGATACCCATTTTTCATTTCTGCTTTTTGCAGCGCAGACTTTCTCATCTCACGCAACGTTTCTTTAAAACCAATATCCCTGCGGCAGCACCTGATAAGGCAATGCTGTACAGGATCAGCGGCATTTCACTGCCGTCACCGGTTTTCGGAGACGGCGTCCCTGCGTTTACGGCACTGTTTCCGCCAGCCTGATCCCCGCCGGTCAGCTCCGTATCATTCCCGTCTCCGCCGGATGGTTTCGCGGGATCCTGCGGGTCTTCCTGCCCAGGCTCCGCCGGTTTCTCCGGATCAGGTCTCTCAGGGATCGTGTTATCCACATCCGGTCCCTCCGCCAGTTTATCCGTAACTACATAGTAAGAGCAGTGTGTCATGTCCTCCAGTCTTACAAACAGGCTCTCCCCATAAGGATCCGACGGATTAACCTCCATATACCATTGTGCTTTTCCTGAACACCGAAGTGTTCCTGCCCCTTCGTCATAGTAATAATAATATCCGTTCTGTGACATATCTACATTATCAAAGGCAAACGCAAGCGTTGAAAAATCCGTTCCTGACGGCAGCGGCCCGCTGTGCTGGAAATCAAGCATCAGCGTCCCGGCATCATTCGTAATCTTCCCGTCCACTGTCTCTACAATATCACCGCTGACCGGGAACCTCACGATCAGATCGACCGGAGCCGTTACCTCTCCCATCTCACTTCCGTGGAAAGTCCACATATATGTAGCTGAAGCCTCCACTCCCGGGAATGTGATATTCAGATCCTTCCCGCTCTCACGCACAGCATTGAGTGTCTCCACAGACAGCTTGTACTCATTTCCGTGGTAATATCCCATACGGATATTTACTGACTGCTCATCCGATCGAAGGTCTCTCTTTATCCTTTCCTCAGCTTCACTGATATCCGAATAGGTCTTTGTATCATAATCCAGATCAGCAGGCGTCAGGATATAGTCTCCTGCATCCACTCCTGCACTGAGCCCTCTGATCGTGCACCACCCGGCATAATCTGTATCCGTTGTCACTGCAAAGCCGATGCGGTCCGTGATCCTGCCCCGGTCATGGTCATAAAAATAAACGTTCTGCACCCCATACTTTTCCGCATCCGGGATCGGGACTGACAGTTCTGCATTCTCAGGCAATTCTCCGGCATGAGCCATGGATACTGTTGCAAATGCCACGCTGCCGTCGCCGATCACTCCGGCTGCCCCCTGCTTTATCTCAGGCACATCAACAGATACTTTCAGTTTAAAATCAGCTTCTTTACCGTTGCTGTACCCCCCTCTGATCCCCCATATATACAGAGGATATTTATCCGCGGCATTTTCATACACTGCCACACTGAGTATACCCCCATTCTCGCTCACCAGATCCAGGATATCAGCCGGCACAGATTCCACCGACTGCAGCACCTCAACATAGACTCCTGTCGCGTACGGACCGCTCATCGCCTCTCTGATATATTCCTCCGGCAGTTCCGCAACAGGCGTTATTGCAGGATTCACATCTCCCGCCCGGTCTGATATCACTGCATCGGCTGTCCATAGATCTGCCTCAGCGGCATTTACCGGCGCCGCAAGTGCAGATGCGATAAGGAACGCTGACATCAGGCGGACTGCATGTTTCATTTTCATCGTCGTATACCTCCCTGAAATTCTTTCATACGCCCTTATTATATCACCCGGCTTTTTCCAGTAGTTCCTATATTTCATAGGGCATCGAAAGATACAGGGGAACAGGCTGAAAAAAGCAACGGGATCGAATATACTACCCCAGCTTTGACCTGACATGAACGAGCATCTGAGTTTTTCTGACCTCGCCTGTATTTTTATCTTCTATCGTAACAGTAATGGTTGCCTGACCCTGCCGGTTGGCGTATATCCTTCCCTTCTGGTCCACTTCGGCAACGTCGGGATTATCACTCTCCCACCTCACATCAAGGATCGGCTCCAGGAATCCCACCTCTGCGTCCACGATCAGCTTTCCCCCATAAATGTCGCCGAAATCCTCCACATAATCTTTATTCTGTTCGGAGAGCAGATTCCACTGCCAGTTCTCTTCATCAAAATACAGGATGTGGCTTCCCTCAAGATCTGTGATCTCATGAGAGGTGCCGCTGCCATCCACCAGCGTACAGTCCTTGATATCCAGAAGCGCCGAGGTTTCTGTATAATTATAGTTGGCAAAGATCACGCCGATATACTCCAGCGGGAAATCATTCGTATCCTGAAGCGGCAGTTCCATATGGAGCGTATTGTCCGGTGTATAGAAAAAATCATAGGTCAGATCCGCAAACTGCCATCCTCTCTTGTCTCCCTCTCCGTTGTAGATCGTAAAAATCCCGTAAGTTTCAAACACCTCTGTCGTATCTCGGGGATGGGTATAGTCCTTCAGATTGACTCTGACCGACATAGAACTCTGGACCGGCATTTCCATAATATTATCTACAAGAGGATGGCGGATATTTTTCTCCGTGAGGACGACCGAATCATCCGTTTCAAGAGGGAACTGTGTCAGATCCAGTTCTGTATGCTCCATGGACTGCTGCGGCTGCATCGTCCTCTCGAGCAGAACTCCCGCACCTACTCCTGCCGCCAGAAAAACCGCACACATCAGGGCAGCCGCCGGAAGAAAATGCTTTTTCCGCAGCACGCCTGTCTTCCGGACCTTCCCCTCAGAAAGAGGCTTCCTGTCCGTTCCGTTCAGGATATCTGTGAGCTTTTTCAGGTCAGACAGCATTTCCTCCACATTTTGATACCGGTTTTTCGGCAGTATCTGAAATCCCTTTTTCAACATCTTATTGATCTGGACGGCAGTCCGTTCCTTCTCGTGGAGGAGAAGGCGGGAATACTGAGAGACCATTTCCGTGTTGTCCGTAAGCTCCATATTATCCGGAAGCCGTTCCCCGCTCAGCAGTTCATACCAGACTGCGCAGACCGAATAGATATCTGTCCACGGGCCGATCTCTTCCTTTCTGTGAAGCATGATCTCCGGAGCCATATATCCTGTTTTTCCAAAATAATAATGATTTTCATATGCCCATCCGTCCTCCATAGAATAGACACTATTGAAATCGAGAAGGATCAGCTCCGAGGGAAAGCTCTTTTCTTCTGCTTCAAGGATAAAAAGATTGTCCGGACTGATATCAAGGTGCAGAAGCCCGTGCTCATGGAATGCAGACAGCGCAAGGAGCAGATTTTTGACAAGGGATACTGTGTCTGTTACCGTAGGGAATTCCACCCCTTCTTCCAGCAGATCTGAAAGGACTCTGCCCTTTTTTGAAGTCAGCACCGTATAAACCGTGTGGTTTGCCTCAAAGGAATCCAGGTTTTCAGCGATCCTTCCTCTCCCGTTCTCAGCAAGAGTCAGATGTGCGTGATTACCGGCGATAAAGCTGTCCCGGTGATACTGAAAAAAGGCTTCTGCGGACGGTTCGACTGTCAGATTCCAGTCACCATCCCGGGTGATCCGCCCCTTTTCATCCAGCGGATAGAGCTCCTTGATCAATACGATATGGCGGTGCCCCGGCATAAGACTGTCAGAATAAAACGCCTGATAAACGATGGAATTCGATCCCGCACTGATATATTTCTCGATCGTATAGATCCTGTGTTTCCCGTTTAATTCAAATCCTTCCGGGAGAACACAGCGGTTTCCCTTTCTCGTTTTCTCATCCATACTGTCCGCCCCCTTTTTCTGCCGCCGTGATATAGGCGGCTTTCTCATTTCGAAAGACCTTCCACAGAAACCGTTCCATCCTCCAGCTCATACTCTCTTCCTCCCGTTCCAGCCTGAGGGACTGCAGAATCAGGAAGTCAAACGGATTATGCGGATCCAGCAGCGCCATGCCGCACTGTGAAAGCATCAGATTGATCCGCCGGCAATGCTCCTCTGTATAGCTTTCCTCCGGCACATCCGCATCCATTCCCTCAGTAGCAAAATACAAAATAAGAAGGGTCTTCCTGTTCACGTCAAGTTTTCTGGAGACCATCTCCTGAATTGATTTTGGAGACGGCCAATACCTCTTTATTTCTTTCTGAAGTTTTGTATAATTCCTGTTTTTCCTGTCATAGGGAACTCCCATCCTGAGATATTCTTCCGCCACTTCTCTGATATGGTATCTCCTCTCGGCCGGAAGTCCCGGATAATCTTCTTCCCCGCCATCGGCAAGATGGTTCAGCATCAGCAAGAATTTAGAGTATGCCGTGTTGTGGTGAAACCCCAGGGAATTTCCGTGAGACTCCAGAAACAGAGCAAGCCCTTCTTTATCTGTGACACTTTTGAACTCATCCCTGACAGATATTGTCGTATACTGCTTCGGTTCAAGCCCGCTGGTTCTGCGCAGCGCCTCCCGCTGGTCCTGATCTTTCTGCGGGCTGTCCCCCTGTCCCATACAGCGCAGCAGTTCCTGGGCGCCCGGGTAATCATATCCCTTCCTCAAACAGAACGCATAGACAAGCTCTTTCGGATTACGGTAATGGATCCCGCTTTCTGCCGTGGAACAGAGCACTGCATCCGCACGATCTTCATCCAGTTCAAGGGCAAAGCAAATACGAAAAAGCTCTTCTCTGCTGCCCGGACGGTTTACATCTTTCAGCCAGTTGCGTACTTTCCGGGCAGTACTGTCTGAATCAGAATCACATACCCCCTCGTATTCCGATAATTTGCGTGTCAAACGGGCCTGCAGGGGTTCTGAACCGCGGTAGTTTTCCAGGAGAAGTCTTGAAAAACTCCAAATCTCCATCTGGCAGTTCAAAAAATCTGCAATCTGTTCTTCATTCATATTCATACAGTACATCCCCCTTTTTCTGAAATATACTATACAGCCCGCAGTTTTTCAATGAGATTCTTTTACAACTCCCGCCATACTTCCAGCACTGCATCGGAAAAATCTTTTCCCGGTATCAACTGCCAGTCTGCTATATTATCTTTGCAGCGACGCCCTGCGGCAGGCATAGCTGATACCTGCCATCCAAAAAACCACTGCAAATCTGCACGGAGGAAAAAGGCATGAAAAAAAAGACTCAGAGTCCTGGCGCTGTACCGGACTGCTGAACTCAAAGAAAATATAGCTGGTATTCTGGATAATGAAAACGCATTTTACACTACATATGCCTTTCTTGATTCCGGGGATATCTGTCAGGTTTCCGCCAAAAAAAATCCTGATATTATCCTTCTTGAAGCGTCCGTGGACAAAGACGGACATTCAGCAATAGCATACGGCAGAGAACTCCGCCTCCGGACCTGCGCACAGCTCCTCATACTCGGTCCTTCCGACGACCGGGCAACTGTCATCGAGACAAGCACGCAGACTTTTGCATCCGGATATATTTCTCCTGAGCAGATCCCTTTTTTACACCAGGTCATCTATGAGACATGGCGTGGGGAAACTCCGCAGAAAATTCTGATCCGGGAGCTCATCCTTTCATCCCTCACCACGGCGGAACGCAAAGTGCTGGAAATCCTGCTGGGCGCCCGCGACGACCTTCTCTCTTCACCAAAGACGATCGCGAATCAGAAGACAAGCATCTTCCACAAACTGGGACTCAAAAACCTCCAGGAACTCCGGCACATTTTTCTGCATTATTGAAGGGGTATCTTCCGCAGAAGATACCCCTTCTACATATCTGCATCATTCACTGCGCTTTTCTATGCTGTCCGGCGCTTTCTCAATGTATATACGGCAATTCCGCACGAAATCACGGCACCCAGGGCCGGCATCGCGCCATACCCGTCCCCTGTCTTCGGAGACGCTGTCCCCGGATTTTTTACATTACTGCCGTTGTCCTTATCCTGCCCGTCTGCTCCGCCCGTATCATTTCCGTCTCCTCCGGAAGGCTGCGGCGGATTCTCCGGGTCTTCCGTTCCCGGTCCTTCAGGATCCTCTGTGTCGGGTTCCTCCGGCATGGTATTATCAACGTCCGGTCCCTCTGCCATCACATCCGTGATCACGTAGTAAGAACAGTGGGACAGGTTCTCCATCCTGACAAACTCCATCTCCATACCGTAATTCAGCCCCATGTACCATGACGCTCTTCCGGAATACTGAAGTTTTCCCGCCGCCTCATCATAGTAGTAATAATATCCGTCCTGTCCGGCGTCTATATTGTCAAACGAGAAGGACAGCGTTGCAAAATCCGTCCCTGCCGGAAGCGGTCCGCTGTGCTGGAAGTCCAGCACGATCCTTCTGGGCTGATTGGTCATCTTGCCGTCAATAGTGGTTACGGTCTCGTCATTATCGAGTGGGAATAACACCAGCAGATTTACCGGAGCCGTCACCTCGTCCATCTCGCTTCCGTGGAAGGTCCAGATATATGTTGCAGAAGCCTCCACGCCCGGCCATGTGATGTTCAGCGTCTTGCCGCTTTCCCTCACTGCGTTGAGAGTTTCAGTTGACAGTACATATTCATTTCCCCAGTAGTATCCCATATGGATATTAACAACCGGATCATCGGACTGCAGCTTCTCCATGATCTTTCTCTCTGCTTCCTCAATGTCCTGATACACCCTGTTCTCGTAATCCAGTTCAGACGGCGTTACAATGTAATCCCCGCCTCCATCGAAGAAATATCTGACTCTGACCCACCAGCCGTTGGCATAGCTGTCTGAGTATCCTGCCGTAAGATTTTGATCGATAATTTTTTCCCGCTCTCTGTCATAGGAATAGACATTCTGTATTTCATAACCGCTGCCTGCCACCGGAAGCGAAAGCAATGCGCCATAAGGGATCTCGCCCTCCTGCTCCAGCGAGAATACAGTAAACGGTACGCTGTCATCCGCGATCGCCCTTGCAGCGCCTTCTCTAACCTCCGGCAAATCGATGGACACTCCCAGGTCAAAATCTCTCTTTACATCGTCAAGTCCCAGAATCCCGTTAAAGTCCCACTCATACTCCGGATACTGGTCCGACGCATCCGCATAGACCGCCACTGTGAGCGTTTTATCTTCCTCTCCCAGTGTGTTCAGGATATCCTGGGGTACTGTGTCCGCTGATTTCAGAACTGACACTCTGACAGTCTCCACTGACGGATCAGCCAGCGCTTCTCTTATGTAATCTTCGGGCAGTTCCGCATCAGGTGTGACAGACGCCCGTGCCTGGGCCGGATCCGGTTCTGACGCCTGCACTCCGGCAGCAGATACCGGGAAAATCATGATTGCGGCAGCGAAAGCCGCTGCCAGCCTGTACTTTCTCCTATTCATAAAAAATTCCTCCTGATTGATTTGTTGCCTGCAGATTTTCAGACAACAATATTATACCTCTGAGACCTTTTACTCTGTTCCTATCTTTCATAGGAATAAGGCGCTGCAGACTGAGTCTCACAGCGCCTTATGACAGCGTTTCTATGCAATTTCAATTTCCCTCATAATTCCAGAATACAGTGACCTTGTAATGCTCCTCATCCTCAACGTATGTGTATTTCACGCTGGACAGCCCGTAGGCTGACGCCAAGTTCTGCGCTGCCTTCGGGAACAGGTCATTGATCAAGACTTCCCTCGCCTGTCCATACACACCCGCATCTGAGAACTTGCACACAAACATCTCTTCGCCGGCATAGATGCTGCTGTTCATTGCCGACAAGAGGATCTGCGCGTCAAAGGAATCATAGTACATTCCGTTCAGCCTGTAATAGTTCAAATCATCCCGGTCACATACAGGATAAGGAACTTCACTGCTCTGTACATGGTCTGCGGCGATCTCCTGATCCGTGCAGCACAGAAAATCATAATTAATCACATTTTCCGGAAGCTTCTCTCCGCTCTCGGCAGAATAAAAGACCGGATCAGCAAAGGTCACATCCATCTGATAATACTTCCCGTCACAGCTTACGATATTCCAGGCATGAGCTCCCTGGCCCTCGACACTGCCCACCACGTAGATGGCTTCGATCCCAAGCTTTCCCAGCAGGTACTGGGCAGTTCTGGAATATCCCGCGCAGACAGAACTTTCCCCCACAAGGGCGCTGTAAATATTCTGATTGTCTGGTGCATTCTCATCATAGTCTACGGTATTCACAATGTATTCAAACACATATTTAATCCGCTCATACTCCGAAGCTCCGGCGTCTGTTCCGCTGATACATTCTTCTGCCGCCGCGTCGATCTCAGCCTGTCTCTGCTCCCGGACCTGGGCAGTACATGTGTAACCGGGATAAAATTCTGTATAGCTGTCGTAAACTGTCATCCTGGAACTTCCGTCGCACCAGAACAGTTCCGGCCGGTCGTACAAGAGATACTCATACACCTTTGCCGGCTGGTCGTCTCTTCCTGCATGGAGCAGTACACACTCCTCCATATCCTGAACTCCCTGGAGAAGTTCCCTGTATACAGTCTGTTCCGCTTCACTGAGCTGCTGATAGTAGAAATCTCCCTCCACCTCCTCCACAGTAACCGTAAGTTCCGGGAAATCCGCTCCCCGCTCTGACACTGCATTAACAGTCTCCTCCACAGCCTTCCCCGCGATTTTCTTGAGCATACCGCCCAGTTCTGCCTGTGCCCAGGGCAGGGCATATGCCGCCATAGCGCCAGCGCCTGTCAGAACCGCAAGTGCACAGAGACAGCCTGCGGTCCTGGCACGTTTCCTTTTTCTCCGCCTTCTTCTGTCAGCCATATTTCTCCTTTCCACACCAACCACAAAGGACCATTTATCCTTTACCTGACCCCGGGATCAGGTAAGTTCCGCAATCCTGGACACCCCTACATAGATCTCAGAGATTTTATACCATGTAGGATAATCCACCTTTCCTGTTACCGGAAGACCGAAAACAGACTGGAAGTCTCTCACCGCCCGCTCTGTTGCAGGTCCGTAAATCCCGTCCGCAGTAATCTTCGGAAGGGCGGGATACGCCTCCGCAATCACATTGAGCTGTTCCTGCATCTGCCGTACCTTCTCCCCGCTGGAGCCCTCCTCCAGAGTATACCCCGGCCAGGACGACGGTATGCCTGAGATTTCTTCCGCCGTATTAATGTACATATCATCCCCGTAGAAATACCGGAGGATCTCAATAGGCGAATATCCCTGGTCTCCCAGTTCTTTTGACCCCCACTGTGTCATCCAGTTCGGGCATGTCACCCTTCTGCCGTCACAATACTGGGTCAGGATCGGCTGCCTCACATTGGGCCTGGATAAATAATTTGCAAAAAGCTCATCCACGATCACAGATATTGTATCATAATAATTACGCTCCGGGATCCATTTATGGTCGAAAGCTGTCGAAGAAGTGATCGTAAAATCATATCCACGATTCCGGTACCACTCTGTATACACCCGGTTCAAAGTAAACGACATGATGGCAAGCACATTCGCTCGTATAGTATTCGCAGGCCATGTCGCATAAATTTCGCTGGACGCAACATTCTTGATATAGTCTTTATATTTCACATAATAATTTGACGCCGTTGTATCCCTCGGCGAACCGTCGTGCACCACGATATATTCCGGCACGACTACCCTGCTTAAGACAATCTCTCCTGTCTCATTTACAGGCTTGATCTCATCCTCCGCAATCTTAGGCGGATACTCCCCGTACAAAGTATGGGCAGGGATGACGAATACTTCTTCCTCTTCCCTGCCCACATCGCTCGGTCTCATCCTGACGTTCTGGATCGCCTTTACATTGGCAAGTATCTCTGCCCCGGCGATGCTCACAGGCTCAAACCCCGGAGCGCTGATGTCCAGCGTATACTCTGAATACGGCTGTCTTTCATTGTTTGGATCCAGGCTCCACTCCTCGGGCGGGGCGTCCAGCTCCAGAGTCTCTGTCTGTCCTGAAGAATCCGTCTCCACCCTCTCCAGCGTGCTCTCAGGAACTCCGGTATAAGATATGGATATCCGGGCATCCGCTATGGGACGCCCGCCCGCGGTGGATGTCACATTAATCTGAAGTTTCCCTTTCTCGGCAGCTTCCTGCATTGCTCTTATATGTGCCATTGATCTCTCCTGCATCTGTCTATGATCTTTTTAATTATATAGTAAGGAAATAAGTTTTAGAACATACACACATCATTCATGAGGCTTTATAAGACGTGTATCTTTTCACAGGCAGAGAATTATATCAGAGTGAGAATAAAAGATCTGGCAGATAAAAATAATGAGATCTGCATGTACAGATCCCATTATTCTTTCTTAATATAATCTCAGAACAATTTCATAATATCATTATACATCACAACCACCATCAGGATCATCAGCGCCGCGAATCCGGCAAAATGCACCATTCCTTCCTTCTCCGGCGGCACTCTCTTCTTCCGGATTGCCTCGATGATCAGGAATACCAGCCTTCCTCCGTCCAGCGCCGGCAACGGAAGAAGATTCATAATTCCCAGGTTTGCGGTCAGGAGTGTACCGAAATTCAGCATACTCAGGACAATTGCCGCTGTTCCTGCCGGAGCCGCTGTTTCATACACATCGTTTACCACATTCACGATACCTACGGGACCGGACAGATCTCTCAGCCCCGCCTGCCCCGTCACAATCATGCGCAGGCAGTCCACGGTATAGTGCACCCAGTATTCCAGCTGGTAGAAACCATACTGCATGGTTCCCAGTATTCCCGGCTTCTCGATTTCTCCGCTGACTACCCCCAGAAGCTTTGATCCGCTTTCATCCAGCACTCTCGGCTCCACTTCGACAGTGTATTCTTTTCCGTCTCTTTCGTACACGATCTCAAAAGGAGCGTCTTCCGCATGAGTCAGGGTGTAAAGGTTCATATCATCCCAAATATGGACATTGCGCCCATTGATCTCTTTGATCACGTCCCCTGCCTGCATTCCCTGTTCCTGGGCAGAAGATCCCTCCAGCACCTCTGCCACTACCGGCGGACGGTATCCTGCCGCTGCGATAAGGATCATACAGAAAATCCACGCCAGGATCAGATTGAACACCGGACCGCCTGCAATTACAGACATTCTCGCCCATACAGATTTACTGTTAAAGCTTCCCGGAGACATGTCATCCGCGTCATCCTCCCCCATCATGCACGCCCCGCCAAAAGGAAGGAGTTTAACACAGAAATACGTCTCCCCGATCTTTTTCCCGAACAGAGTCGGACCCAGCCCGAGAGAAAACTCATCCACCCGGATGCCGTTCTTTTTCGCCAGGAGGAAATGCCCCAGCTCATGAAATATAATGATAAAACTAAATAGTAGGATTGCTATGATTATGCCCATGTATTACCACCTGTTTTTTATAAATTCATATGTTTCCTGCTCTGTCTTTAGTATCGTTTCCACATCGGGGCACAGAATATTCACATGCGCTTCCATGCATTCCTGTATGATCTCGGGGATCTGAAGGTAACCGATCTTCCGATCAAGAAACAGTGCCACCGCGCGCTCATTTGCCGCATTGAACACTGTCGGCAGCGTACCGCCTTCCCTGCCGGCGCGGTAAGCCAGCTTCAGGCCATAGAAAGTCTCCATATCCGGCCGCTCAAAAGTAATCTCTGAAAGAGTGCTGAAATCCAGACGTTCTCCCGGCAGGTATCTCCTCTCAGGATAATAAAGAGCATACTGGATCGGCAGCTTCATATCCGGCGTGCCAAGCTGGGCGATCACTGCCCCATCCTCATATTCCACCATTGAATGGATAATGCTCTGTGGCTGCACAACGACCTGAATCTGGTCAACGCTCACATCAAAGAGCCATTTTGCCTCGATCACCTCAAGACCCTTGTTGACCATTGTAGATGAATCTATAGTGATCTTCCGCCCCATCGTCCAGTTCGGATGCTTCAGCGCGTCCTCCACACTGATGTTCACAAGCTCTTCCCTCTTTTTCCCGCGGAACGGACCGCCGGATGCAGTCAGCAGGATCTTATGCAGCGCTTTCTTCTGGCCGCCCTGCAGAGACTGAAAGATTGCGCTGTGTTCGCTGTCCACAGGCAGGATCGAAACATTATTTTCTCTGGCAAGGGGCATAATGATATGTCCTGCTGTAACCAGGGTTTCTTTATTCGCAAGGGCAATATCTTTCCCCGCTTTTATCGCCTCAATAGTAGGAAGTATACCGATCATCCCCACAATGGCTGTCACCAGTATTTCTGCTTCCGGCTCTGCCGCCACTGCAAGAAGCCCGTCCATCCCTGAAAATACGTGCACATCCATATCCCTGACCCTGCTCTTGAGTTCCGCGGCCTTCTCCTCATCCCATACGGCAGCCAGCTTTGGACCGAATTCCCGGATCTGGGCTTCGAGAAGTTCAATGTTACTCCCTGCAGCGAGAGCTGTCACCTGGATATCTTTATTCGTCCTTACAATCTCAAGGGTCTGCGTCCCAATGGAACCGGTAGACCCGAGAACAGCTATCTTCTTCATATTGTTTTACCTCATTTCTCTGACCGCGATTCTGAAGTTTCATCGGATGCAGTGCACATCCTTTTCCGTCCCGCTTACAGAAGCACCGCAAGATAATATATGATAGGCGCGGTAAAGATGACACTGTCGAACCGGTCAAGTATCCCGCCGTGTCCCGGTATCAGCTTACCGTAATCTTTGATATTGTGGTAGCGTTTGATGGCAGATGCAGCCAGGTCGCCGATCTGCGAGATTGCTCCACCTGCCGCTCCGATGACCGCATACTGGACGAGATCAGCTCCCGCCCCGCCCCAGTGATTGATGGCAAGAGCATAAAGCACCCCGATAAGCGCTGCGCCCACAATACCTCCGATGCCTCCCTCCACAGATTTCTTAGGACTTAAAACCGGCGCCATCTTATGCTTTCCGATGAGCATCCCCACACAGTAAGCACACGTATCGCATCCCCACGCGCAGATAAACACCAGCCAGACCGTAAACACGCCCCCTTCAAGGAGCCTGGTCTGATAAATATAAGAAAGCATCACCGCCACATAAAATACGCCGAAAAACGCGGCGAATATCTGCTGGGTATTATATTTCGGATAAGCAAACACAAGAACGCCCATCTGACAGATAAGGCATGCCATAAAGAGCAGCATAAACCATGTCATCCTCTCGCCCGGGAGCTGAGATTGAAAATACAGCAGCCCGTAATACAGCGCCGCGAAAAGATATCCCGCGATCCCCGGGGGCTTTTTCTCGATACCGAATACTTTATACAGCTCCGTCATTCCGATCAGGCTGATCAAAAGCAGCACCCCGAAGAGGAGCGGTCCGCCAGTTATCACTGTGACAAGAGCAATGATCACCAAAAGTATCCCGCTTAACAGCCGTGTCTTAAACATCTCTACGCCTCCTCTACACCGCCGAATCTTCTGTGTCTGTGATTATATTCCTCGATTGCCTTGACCAGCTCTTCCTTCGTAAAGTCCGGCCACGGCACATCCGTGAAATAAAACTCCGAATAAGCGAGCTGCCAGAGCAGATAATTGGACAGCCTCTGCTCCCCGCTGGTACGGATCATCAGGTCCGGATCCGGAATATCGTGAGTATCCAGATAAGACTCAAATACATCCTCATCGATCTGTTCAGGATCCATTTTCCCTTTCACACAATCCGCAGCCATCTTCCTGGCGGCACGTGTCATCTCATCCCTGCTCCCGTAATTAAGGGCAATGGTAAAATTCAGCCCTCCATTATTTACCGTAGCTGCCTCCAGCTCGCGTATTCTGTTCTTAATGTCATCATCCAGCGGGGCAATGTCCCCTATCACTCGGATCTTCATATCATTTTTCGCCGCTGTTTTAAGACAGGTCTTCATATAATTACGCAGCAGCGTCATAAGCGCCGCCACCTCGCTGTCCGGACGGTTCCAGTTCTCCGTGGAAAACGCATAGACTGTCAGGTATTTGATTCCCATCCTCCACGCTTCTTCGCAGATACGTTCCACATTCTTACTTCCCTGGGCATGGCCGTAATTTCTCGGCATTCCTTTGGCTTTCGCCCATCTTCCGTTCCCGTCCAATATGATAGCGATATGCTGTGGTACTTTCATATTCTTTCCCTCTCTTTTAACCTGACATCCACGTCATACAAAAGGGAGCCTTACATTTCAAAGCCCCCTTTTTCTGCCTAATGTCCGGTATGATACTTACACAGTCATGATTTCTTTGGATTTTGCTTCCACCATTTTATCAATCTTCTCAATGTACTTATCTGTGATCTTCTGAAGCTCATCCTCTAAATCTTTGATCCCGTCCTCAGAGATTTCTGTTCCCTTCAGTTTTTTGAAAGCAACATTTCCATCACGGCGGATATTACGGACGGCCACTTTTGCCGCCTCGCCTTTTTTCTTTACATCCTTTGCCAGTTCCTTCCTTCGCTCTTCCGTAAGCTCCGGGAACACAAGGCGGATGGACGCCCCGTCATTTGTCGGGTTAATGCCGATATCAGACGTAAGGATGGCTTTTTCAATCTGTTTTAACAGGCTCTTCTCCCACGGCTGGATCTGGATCATGCGCGCCTCCGGCACAGATACGTTTGCTACCTGCTGGATCGGAGTCGGCGCTCCATAATAATCTACGGTCAGTTTGTCCAGAACATGGGGATTGGCGCGTCCTGCCCGGATCGTTGCCAGTTCACTGTCAAGGTTATTGATTGTTTTTGTCATCTTTACGTCATATGCTGCCACTTTCTCATTCATGCTGCAAGCCCTCCTGGATATTATTTTATAGTTTAAACTGTAACTTTCGTTCCTGTGAAATTGCCGCTCATCGTCTCCACGATGCTGTTCTCCTCGTTCAGTCCGAACACGAGCATGGGCATTTTATTCTCAAGGCACATAATAGACGCTGTCAGGTCCACTGCTGCCAGCTTCTTATCGATCACTTCCTGGATAGAAATCTCGTCATACTTCACTGCCTCCGGGTTTACCTTCGGGTCACTGTCGTAGATTCCATCAATGGCTTTCGCCAGAAGCATAGCGTCTGCCTCTATTTCAATCGCTCTTAAAACAGCCCCTGTATCCGTGGAAAAATACGGATGTCCCGTGCCGCCCGCAAAGAAGATCACCTTTCCCGCCTCCAGCGCTTCCACTGCCGCGTCCTTGGAAAACAGGGATGTAAACGCGCCGCACACAAATGGGGTAAACACTTCTGTCTTCATCCCCACATGGCGGAAAATATCTGATACATAAATACAGTTCATTACCGTCGCCAGCATTCCGATCTGATCTGCCTTTGTCCGGTCGATCGTCTCGCTGGTCCTTCCTCTCCAGAAATTACCGCCTCCGGTCACGATCGCCACCTGGATTCCGTCATCGACCAGCTTCTTTACCTGCTCCGCAACCCCTATGCAGGTCGCCTCGTCAAACCCGGTCTTCTTATCTCCTGCGAGCGCCTCCCCGCTCAGCTTTAGTAATACTCTTTTCATTGTGTCTGCTCCTTTGATTTCTCTGCGCGGGATCTGCAATTATCTGCTCCCGCTGACCTAAAATGAAGTATAACATAAGTTTTCCATTTTGTCATGTATATATCCGGCATCCCGCTCATCTGTCATTACAGTCAGCTTATCTCCTGCCTGAAGCTTCGTCTTTCCCCGTGGGATCATCTCTCTGCCTTCCCTCTCCAGAGCTACCAAAAGGCAGTTATCCGGCCATGTGATCTCCATGACAGTCCTGCCTTCGAGCACAGATCCTCCCATAATGACAAACTCGCTCAGCACTTTCTGTCTGCCCGCCGGGGCACTCTTTCCGCTTTGGGATCCTCTTCCCGGAAGTATCCTCTTAAGCAGGCTCTCGTAAATCGGCTCAGATCTGAGAAGCGACGCCGTAATATAGGACGCAACAGAGACAATGGCAAGAGAAAGCATCTGGCTCACAGAACCGGACATCTCAAAAAGCAGGATTATCCCTGTGATGGGGGCGCGCACAATAGCAGTAAAGAATCCGGCCATTGACAGGAGTACAAAGTTATTCACAAACACCGGATCAAGTCCGAATATTTCCACGGCCGCCATAGCAAAGACCCCGCCGAGAAGGGCGCCCAGCACCAGCAGAGGGAAAAAGATTCCCCCCGGGGCTCCGGAGCCGAAACTCACGGCAGAAAACAGAAATTTCACCACAAAAGTGACTGCTGCAAGCCCCATTGCCATCTCTCCCCCTGTCAGATCTGCGATCAGATCCCCTCCGCTTCCGAGCACAGATGGCATGATAAGCCCTATGACCCCCGCCGCCAGAAACGCGATCACCAGCCGCGTTGTTTCATTGAGACACTTGGGTTTTTTGTAAAGATCCTGCGCCTTAAGCATTACTTTATTATACAGGGCTCCCATCACTCCAAGCAGCGCCCCCAGGATCAGGAGCAGCCAATAATGATCCTGGGGAAGCACATGCTCCAGGCGGAACTGGAACACAGGATCAAGACCCATGATATGCGAACAAATATAATCTGCTGTAACCGAGGCAGTCATCACGGATACCATCAGTCCGGCAGAAAATCCTTTGTGGATTTCCTCAAACGCGAACATCATCCCCGCCAGAGGGGCATGGAATGCCGCCGCCAGTCCCGCGCTGGCTCCACAAGTCATCAGATATCTCTCCTCGGTCTTCCCCCTGTCCAGGAGCCTTGATATACCCTGTCCGCTCATGGCTCCAAGCTGGATAGACGGGCCCTCCCGCCCAAGCGACAGACCTCCCAGAAGGCATAAAAAACCGCCGAAAAATTTTGCAGGAAGCACCTTTTTCCAGTCCTGGGAGAGCTTTCCCAGGATCTCGCCCTCCACCTGAGGGATTCCGCTTCCCGAGATCATGGGCTCCCATTTCACCAGCTTTCCCACGATCACGGCAAAAACCGCCAGGATAAGGAACCATCCCGCAATTCTCAGAGGATATCCCCTGACAAAAGCCAGAATCTCCCCCAGCCACTGCCCTGCATATGTAAGGGCGATCCGGTATAACATTACGATCAGTCCGGCTGCAGCTCCTGCGAGCAGTCCTTCCCCGATAAGAATGACCGGAAGACGCTGTACTCTTCTGATCGTATAAGAGGTATCTTTTTTCAATCTTCTCACTTCCTTATTTATGCACATATATCACAGAATGACCATAGATATCAGCACTGTGATGATGCCGCAGATGCCGATCGCAAGCCCGCTCATTGCACCTTCCACCTCGCCCAGCTCTATTGCCTTTGACGTACCGACGGCATGGCTGGACGCGCCGATCGCAAGTCCGGCTGCCACAGGATCTGTCACCCGGAAGATCCTGATCAGAACTGGTGCGATGATGCTGCCCAGGATTCCCGTGCCGATCACAGCCACTACCGTAATGGGCACCATGCCTCCCGCAGGCTCTGCGATACTGACCGCAATGGGAGTGGTCACGGACTTCGGGATAAGTGATACAGTCAGGCTCCCGCTGAGTCCGAACAGACGGCACAGCCCGTATACACTCAGCATGGATGCTGCCGAACCAGCCGTACACCCTGCCACGATCGGCAGCCAGTACTGCTTCAACATTTCAATCTTTGTGTAGATTGCCACTGCGAGACACGCCGTAGCCGGTGCCAGAAACATGTTGATAATCTCACCGCCTGCGTTATATGAGTCATATGGAATTTTAAAGAGCAGGAGCACACCTGACGTCAGCACAATAGCAATGATCAGCGGATTGCATATCGGCGTCCTCAGCCTGCGCTGGAGCCTGACACCGATCCAGAACGTGATAACGCTGAGCGCCACGCCAAAATATGGAGAAGCAAATATCTCACTCAATGCCGTTTTCCTCCTTTCCTTCTCCGCCGCCGGTGCCGGTGCGCCCGGTAAGCGCCATAAAGCGTACGGTCAGTTTCACGCTCCAGGCTGTCACAGCGAAGGTGACCACCGTAGAGACCACGCAGATAATGATAAGCTGTACCACCGAATTTTTCAGCACATCAAAATAATTGATGATGCTCACCCCGGCAGGCACAAAGAAAAATGCCATATTTTCGAGCAGGAAATCTGCTTTTTCCTGAATATGCTCGATCTTCAGCACGCCGGTGAGCAGGCAGATGAGCAGCAGTGCCATGCCGATCACACTTGCAGGAAATGCAAAAGGCAGGAACTTCTCGATCACCTCGCTCAGCCAGCATACAAGGAAAATAATCCCGATCTGTTTGATGATTTTCATAGTTTTCCCTTTCTATAATTTCAGCCTGTAATGCTGTAATATACTCTTGCCTCCCTGCGCCCGCAGGACCGGCTTTAATAAGATAACATCACAGCCAGAAATGTGCAACCTGTTCTATAAAGAACAGTAATCATTTCTATATTCAAAAATCTGTTGACATTTTCATTACGATGTTTTATGATACTTATGTTTTCACACTTTAAACAACTAAAATTTTACAGTGTGAAGTTATTGTTAATATTATATTATCAATTATTATATCATTTTTTACAAATAAAACGCCAGTGTATTACGGTAAGCAGGTGCCGCACATATTCAGGCGTAATATATGAAACCGGAGGAAAACAGCTATGATCATTGTACTCAAACCACATACCACTGAAGAAAATGTTACCCGTGTAGAAAATCTTGTAAAAAACAGAGGGCTTGACACTCACGTTGTACGCGGTACAGAGATGACCATCATTGGTTGTATCGGCGACACAACACTGATCGATCCCAGACTTTTCGAAGTGGACAGCAGCGTCGATAAAGTTATGCACGTGCAGGAACCATACAAACTGGCAAACCGTGCCTTCCATCCGGAGGATTCCGTCATCGATGTATCCGGTGTCAAGATCGGCGGGGGGCATATGGGACTCATCGCAGGTCCCTGCTCAGTAGAGTCCTTTGAACAGGTGCTTGAGATCGCCAAGGCTGCCAAGGCCTCGGGAGCCAATCTCCTGCGCGGAGGTGCATTCAAACCACGGACCAGCCCCTACTCTTTCCAGGGTCTGGGACTGGAAGGACTGGATATTCTCTGCAAAGTAAAAGAAGAGGTCGGACTTCCTATTGTAACAGAGCTTATGTCAACACAGTACCTGGATGTCTTTAATGAAAAGGTAGACTTGATCCAGATCGGTGCCCGCAACATGCAGAATTTCGATCTTCTGAAACAGCTCGGACAGGTGGAACGCCCCATCCTTCTCAAACGCGGATTAAACGCTACCTATGAAGAATGGATTATGTCCGCAGAGTATATCATGGCTGCAGGAAACGAAAATGTCATCCTCTGTGAGCGCGGAATCCGTACCTTTGAAACATACACAAGAAACACTCTGGATCTCCAGAGCATCCCGGTCCTCCATAAAAAGACCCATCTCCCGGTAGTTGTTGATCCGAGCCATGCCGGAGGAAAATGGTGGCTCGTAGAGCCTATGGCAAAAGCCGCTGTCGCCGCCGGTGCAGACGGACTCATGGTAGAAGTTCACAACAATCCGGAGTGCGCGCTGTGCGATGGAGCACAGTCGCTGAAACCGGAAAAATATGATACACTGCTTCATCAGGTAAAACAGATTGCGGAAGTTGTAGGAAAAATTCTGTAAATTTTCCTAAAAGGGGTCAGACCCTTAGCAAGAGGGGTCTGATCCCTTTTGCTAAACTTATCTGTAAAGGAGATACAACTCATGAAATTGACAGTTAATTTAGAAAAAAACAGTTATCCTATCTATATAGAAAACGGTATTCTCGCCAGAGCAGGAAAGCATATATCCGAGTCTTTCAGCGGGGAAAAAATCATGGTCATATCTGATGACAATGTTTTCCCCCTGTATGGCGAAACCCTCATCTCCTCTCTGGACTCCTGCGGCTATGAATGTCATTCCCTCGTCCTTCCCCATGGTGAGCCTACAAAAAGCTTCCAGACTCTTCCTGAAATTTACAGCGCCATGCTCAATGCCAAAATATCCCGCAGTGACCTTGTGATCGCTCTGGGCGGCGGTGTGATCGGCGATCTGGCCGGCTTTGCCGCCTCCAGCTTTCTCCGCGGGGTAAAACTGGTGCAGATCCCAACCTCCCTGCTGGCTCAGGTAGACTCCTCAGTAGGAGGCAAAGTCGCGGTTGACCTGCCCCAGGGCAAAAATCTCGCAGGAGCATTCTATCATCCGAAGCTTGTGCTCATCGACCCTGATGTTCTCAACACACTCCCGCCCCACTTTATCAGCGACGGCATGGGAGAAGTCATCAAATACGGATGCATAAAAGACCGCACTCTTTTCGACCGGCTCTGCGCCCACGCCTCTTTCGAGGATCTGAAACCGGAACTCACGGAAATCATAGCCAGGTGCGTGGATATCAAGCGCGTGGTTGTCGAAGCTGACCAGTTCGATACCGGTGAGCGCATGCTTTTAAACTTCGGGCACACCCTCGCCCATACCATCGAACAATATTATCATTACGAAAGGGAGAGTCACGGAGAAGCCGTCGGCATAGGCATGTATCAGATCACAGGAATTGCAGAAGAAAAAGGGCTGACGGCGACCGGATGTACAGAAAAGATCAAAAAAGCTCTGGAAATATACGGGCTGCCAACCTCCTGCGGGCTGCCCATGTCCTCCCTGACAGAAGCTGTTAAGCTGGACAAGAAGAACCTGAACGGACACCTCAACGTAGTGCTCCTGAAAGAGATCGGGGAGAGCTATGTCTATCCCACAGATGCAGGATTCTTTCCTGACTGTATGTGTTAAATCTGGATTTG
>DSTMC04003__coassemble_1339_pt1 | contig 18556 bp, 15 predicted proteins | sample DSTMC04003__metabat2_high_PE_041 | metagenome-assembled genome bin DSTMC04003
TCAGCATTAATTTTATATAGCGGCAGAAAGTGGTGCCCCCGGCCTGCCGCTGAAAAGTGCCTGCGTCATCCTATGATCTTATGAGATGGCAGACGCTCTTTTCCAGAATATTTCAAAATCTTTAAACTCCGGCAGATAGATATCCGCCGTGTTCCAGATATGAGCAAGATCTCTGTCATTTGCTTTATCATAGACGCCGACCGTCCTGAATCCTGCCTTTTCAGCCGTTTGGATCGCATGATAAGCGTCTTCAAAAACCCAGGTCTGTCCGGGGTCTGTGTCAAGCTGAAGCGCTGCCGCGTAATAGATGTCCGGTTCGTTCTTGCTGCTCCCGATCTCCGAACAGGTAAAAATCCCCTGGAAGAATCGGTATACATTCAATCTCTTCAAGGCTGCTTCCGCATTTTTCCTGTCCCCGGTCGTGGCGATCACCATTGGCACGCCTTTCTCCCGAAATTCATTCAGATACTGGCGGACCCCCTCTTTGAGCGGAACTCTCTCCGCGTAGAAATCTTTTACCTCCTGATTGACTCCTGCTATGACTTCTTCCGGTGTCAGATCAAGATGGTACGTCTGTATCAGATATTGCGCGCTCTGCTCAAGGCTCATCGTATACAGCTTTGTTCCCAGGTCCTTTTCCGCCTCTATCCCAAGACGCTGAAGATACAGCTCGCCAAGATTTTCCCAGACCGGCATAGAATTGAGCAGTACGCCGTCCACATCAAATATCACGCCTTTGACCATTTTTCAGCTCTCCTTTAACATCTCTTCTGTGCGCGCCTTCAACTCCCGCGAAGCACTTTCGATATCCTTCTGCGCAAAAATCGCGCTGATCACGGCGATCCCGCAGATCCCGCTTCCGGCAAGCTCTTTCACATTTTCTCTTGTGATCCCGCCGATGGCGATCACCGGGATATCCACAGCTTCACAGATCGCTTTTACAGTCTCATGGTCCACTTCCACTGCATCTGCCTTAGAACCCGTAGGGAATACCGCTCCCACTCCAAGGTAATCCGCACCATGCTCCTGCGCTTTCAGCGCCTGTTCCACGGTCTGGGCAGACACGCCGATGATCTTGTCCGGTCCCAGTTTTTTCCGTACATCCAGAGCTTCCATATCGCTCTGCCCTACATGCACGCCGTCTGCATTGATCGCTGCGGCAATCTCTACATTGTCATTAATGACAAAAGGAACGTGATACTCCGCGCACAGCTTCTGGATCTCTTCTGCCTCTGCCAGAAACGTTTCCTCATCCAGATCTTTTTCTCTGAGCTGGACAAATGTGACGCCGCCTTTTAAAGCGCTCTCCACCTGCTCATACAATGTCTGGCCGTTCAGCCAGCTCCTGTCTGTCACAGCATAGAGAAGCAGGTCTTCCTTACTGCATGCCGTATTACCGCACTTCATATTTTGCCCCTTTCTCAAGCTCTTCGCCTGTCATATTATAAATGGCGTCAATGATCCGGTTCCTGTATGTGGCATTACCGTCGCCTTCCTGCATCCGTTCCCATCCAATCTCGCCTGCCAGCCCCATCACACACACGGCCGCTGCTGCTGCTTCCAGACGGTTCTCGGGATTCGCAGTCACATAGGCGGTCATCATGCCGGACAGCTGGCATCCTGTCCCGGTGATCTTTCCCATCTCCGGGCGTCCGTTGCGGATCACATAGCATTTCTCGCCGTCAGATACCAGGTCGATTGCTCCGGTCACCGCGATAATGCTTCCGGTCTTCCGTGCAAATTCTTTTACAAACTCTGCCGCATCGTCAAGATTCTCTTCTGTCACCGCGTCCGCCACGTCCGCGTCCACGCCTTTTGTCGTGCCGCTCCCGAGCGCCAGAGTCTTAATCTCGGAAATATTACCTCTGATAACAGCAAGCCTAAGCTCCTTCATCAGTTCCAGCGCCGTATTTGTGCGCAGCGCGCTTGCCCCTGCGCCGACGGGATCAAGGAGCACCGGATGCCCCAGCTCATTTGCCTTCTTCCCGGCGCGGAACATTCCTTCAATACTTGTTTTGTGAAGTGTCCCGATATTGATATTCAGACCTCCGCAGACAGACGTGATATCCTCCACATCTTCCGCCTCGTCAGACATGATCGGGCTTCCCCCGCATGCCAGCAGCACGTTTGCCACATCGTTTACAGTGACATAGTTTGTTATATTATGTACCAGTGGTACTGTTTTTCTTACGTTTTCAAGACATTCCTTTAACATTTCAAATTACCTCCAGCTCTTTTACAGGCATAAAAAAACGGGGAACCGCCTGAAATACGATACGCCCGCGCCAAGGTCCTGTGTATTCCCTACGTTGGCATTACCCAAATCAGGTAGCGGGTCGAGACATTCATCCTCCTCTCAGCCTGCTTGATACGCAAGCTCCCCGTTTTTTATATCTGTTTAATTCTTCTTATCTGTTTTCTTTGCTGATCATCCTTTTGTTTTCTGTGTCTGCGCATCCAGGTTGCCAAGATAGATGTCAAATATCTTCATCTTCTTCATCGCCGTAACAAGGACTGCCGCGATAATCGTCCCTCCGCAGCTTGACACAAAGAACGGGATCACAAAGCCGAACACCGCGCTCTCGCTTCCCATGATCAGAGTTGCGATAGGATAGCTGAGCAGGCCGCCGATCACGGATGTGCCGACCAGCTCTCCCGCATAGGCGAATGGCAGATGCTTTCCGTATTTATACAGCATGCCGCAGAGAAATGCTCCGCACATGGAACCCGGAAAGGCAAGAAGCGTTCCCGTTCCCATCAGATTTCTGAGAAGACTGGTCACAAAGGCCATTCCCACTGCATATCCGGGACCTAAGAACACGCCGCCCAGTATGTTGATAAAGTGCTGGACCGGAGCGCATTTTGATGCTCCCACCGGAATCGACAGAGGAGAACACACAATTCCCACCGCCACAAGGATACCCGCAAGGGCAAGTTTTCTTACGTTGACGTTTTTCATCACTGAACCTCCTGTACCTGTGCCGCCATGCTCTTCTGCCATATATGGCAGTGCGCCAACAACAGGGCTGACACTTAACGGTCGGCGCTTACTGGCGCCCTCTCACTCCGGAACACGGATTCCCTCGCATGTGTTTTTGTACATTTGTACAGCAGAGCCGCAATGATGTACAGTAAAAACCCGGAACGGCGCTCCCCGCCCGGGAAAACCTGTTATTTGATTGTCCGGGATTTATGTTACCACGTTCTCACGATAAATGCAATAAGACTGGCAACAGTCCCCAGTCCCCCTGCAAACGTTATGATCAGAGATATACGGTCCCGCATTGTCCGGTATCTGAAAGAATAAAGAAATGTGTTGTAACAGCAGATAAGCGCCAATACCCCTGATGTTTCGACATTTTTTACAATACAGTATATAAGCATAGAAACCGCCATCACGTAAACGCCGAGAAATCCGAACTGAAAACTTTTAAGCAGGTTCAGGTCTGCCATGCTGATCAGATTTTCTTCACTCTTTCTTCTGTAGTCCCTCTCCGAAATAATCTCCCCGCTCAGAAGGTCATTGATTCCCACCTTTAAGATCGCGCTCAGCGGCCGGAGAAGAGACAGGTCAGGCATGCAGCGTCCATTCTCCCACTTGGACACTGCCCGGTCTGTGATCCCCAGCTTCTCTGCAAGTTCTTTCTGTGTGAGACCCAGTTCCCGTCTTCTCTCTGCGATAAATCTGCCTGTTTGCTTCTGATCCATATTCCCGCCTCCTGTATAAATGTTCGAGGTATCTGTCCCGGGGTGTCCTTATTAGACAAATACCTCGTTATCCTGTTCTTTCAGTATACAGCAGACACCTTCAAAAGTAACCATACCAGTGGTTGAGTCCCTCTTATTTCGCGGATTTCAGCCACTGGCGCACGACCATCACATCCTCTTCCACCGCTCTGGCGATCGTTTCTTCCGGCTTCTTAATCCGCCAGTGGATTTTAGTCTTTGCGGAAAACGCTCACTGTTCGGTGATATAATCACAGAATCGAAACAGCCTTTATCGTATAATAGCGCTGATGAATCAGGAGGGAAACAACTATGAATAAAATCAAAAAGAAACGAAAAGCGTTTGTTCAGCAGTCAGACTGCGTGGCCTGCGGCTGTTGTGTGAAGGTATGTCCGCTGGGAGCAATTCAGATTATGAACGGCATCATGGCTGAAGTGGACATGACAAAATGTGTCGGATGCGGGAAATGCGCAAAAGAATGTCCTGCCAGCGTGATCATAATCAGGGAGGTGGAAGCATGAAAAAGCACTGGTATGATTATCTGTGGATATTTTCTCTTACTTATTTAATTTTAGGATTCTTCAACATCCTGTTCGCATGGCTGGGCCTGATCTGCTTCTTTGTGCCCCTGATTATTTCTCTTGCGAAGGGGACAAAAGGATATTGTAACCGTTACTGCGGCAGAGGACAGTTATTCGGACTGTTGGGCGGCCGCTTTGGCCTTTCCCGGAAAAAGGATATTCCCAGATGGATGAAAAGCAAATGTTTTCGTTATGGATTTTTAATTTTCTTTTTTGCAATGTTCTTCCTGATGCTCTGGAATACTTATCTGGTATTTTCAGGCGCTCAGGATCTGAAACAGGCTGTGACGCTTCTGTGGACTTTTAAAGTGCCGTGGCAGTGGGCTTATCATGGCACGATCTTCCATACGGGCGCGGCTCAGTTTGCTTTTGGTTTTTACAGCGTAATGCTTACTTCCACAGTGCTCGGCCTGATCACCATGATACTGTTTAAGCCCCGCAGCTGGTGTGTCTGCTGCCCTATGGGAACGATGACACAGCTGATCTGCAAAGCAAAAAACCAGCGCTGAGGACCTGATAATTGATTAAGTGAAATGATTTTACAGTTTCCGAACCTTTCTGAAACTGCTATAATCTTCTTATATCCGGGCATGCCCTGCCCGGCAGCTATCAGAAAGGAAGGTCATTTTCATTATGTCAGTTGAAATCGTAAGGAATTATTTTAAAGAAAACAGCATTGACAAGGAGATCCTGGAATTCCCGGTCTCCAGCGCCACTGTAGAACTGGCGGCGCAGGCAGTCGGCGTAGAACCGGCGCGCATCGCCAAAACACTGTCATTTTATACGAAGGAAAAGGATGCGGCGATACTGATCGTAACCGCCGGGGATATGAAGATCGACAACAGCAAGTTCAAGCAGTTCTTCGGAATGAAGGCAAAGATGCTGGCCCCTGAGGATGTGGAGCCTCTGACCGGTCACGCCATCGGCGGGGTCTGCCCTTTCGGAAACCCGGAAAGCACCGCTGTATATCTTGACGTCTCCATGAAACGGTTTGAGACTGTATTCCCGGCCGCAGGCAGCGGAAATTCCGCAGTGGAGCTGACATGCGAAGAGCTGGAAGAGTACGCACATGCGAAAGAATGGATCGATGTATGTAAATAACCAGATCCGGCTTGGTTCAGGAAGGAGGAACTCATATGCCGAAATATATCATGGCGCTGGACGCAGGTACGACCAGCAACCGATGCATCCTGTTTGACAAGACTGGGAAAATATGCAGCATGGCACAGAGAGAATTTACCCAGTACTTTCCGCAGCCCGGATGGGTCGAGCATGACGCGGACGAGATCTGGGCGAGCCAGCTCGGCGTGGCGGTGGAGGCGATGAACAAGATTGGCGCGGCAGCCGCGGATATTGCCGCCATCGGGATCACGAACCAGCGGGAGACTGCCATCGTCTGGGACCGAAATACCGGCGAACCCGTGTACCACGCCATTGTCTGGCAGTGCCGCAGGACTTCCGAATACTGCGATTTCTTAAAAGAAAGGGGACTTACGGAGAAGTTCCGGCAGAAGACCGGTCTTGTCATCGATGCATATTTCTCCGGGACAAAGATAAAATGGATCCTGGACAATGTACCCGGTGTAAGGGAACGGGCCGAGCGGGGAGAGATTCTTTTCGGGACAGTGGAGACCTGGCTCATCTGGAAGCTCACAAAAGGAGCTGTGCATGTAACTGACTACTCGAATGCCTCCCGCACAATGCTCTTCAACATCAATACGCTTGAGTGGGATGACGAGATCCTCAGAGAACTTGATATCCCGAAATGCATGCTGCCGGAGGCCAAACCGTCAAGCTGCGTCTACGGGGAAGCGGATCCTTCATTCCTGGGCGGCAGCATCCCCATCGCCGGGGCTGCCGGAGACCAGCAGGCTGCTCTCTTCGGGCAGACCTGTTTTCTGCCCGGAGAGGCAAAGAACACTTACGGCACAGGCTGTTTCCTCCTTATGAATACAGGGGAAACGCCGGTCTTCTCTGAGAACGGTCTTGTGACAACCATCGCCTGGGGACTGGACGGGAAGGTCACCTATGCGCTGGAGGGATCGATCTTCGTGGCAGGCGCGGCGATCCAGTGGCTTCGGGATGAGATGCGTCTCATAGACTCTGCGGCTGACTCCGAATATATGGCTTCAAAGGTCAAAGACACTAACGGCTGTTACGTGGTGCCTGCATTTACAGGGCTTGGAGCTCCCCACTGGGATCAGTACGCCCGGGGCACGATCGTAGGCATTACCCGCGGCGTAAATAAATATCACATCATCCGCGCTACACTGGAATCCCTCGCCTATCAGGTAAACGACGTGCTTGCTGCCATGAAGGCTGACTCCGGGATCGAACTGGCTTCCCTCAAGGCTGACGGAGGCGCCAGCGCGAACAACTTCCTCATGCAGACACAGGCTGATATCATAAACGCGCCTGTAAACCGCCCTGTCTGCGTGGAGACTACGGCTATGGGCGCCGCCTATCTGGCAGGGCTTGCCGTCGGTTATTGGAAGAACAAGGACGAAGTGGTCAAGAACTGGGCAGTCGACCGCACCTTCATCCCTTCCATCAGCGAAGAAGACCGTTCCGCCCGCATCAAAGGATGGAACAAAGCGGTAAAATATGCCTATGGATGGGCAAAAGGGGACTGATGTCATAAAACACCAGTCCCCTTTTTCAGGACTGCCGGGAAACAGGCAGTCCTTTAACATTTACACTATCTTTTCATTCTTTTTCTCTTAATGGCGCTTATCCCCAGCACACCGCCGGCTGCAAGCAGCATCATGGCCCAAAGTATGATATGGCTGTCGTCTCCGGTTCCCGGAGCGCCGCCGGATCCTGCCCCCTGTTGCTCTTCCTGCTGTTTCACGGTCACAGTGATGCTTGTACTGTTGCCCGCTTTATCGACAGCTGTTACCGTCTGGCTGCCTTCCCGGGGCACAAGAAGGATTTTTCCGTCCGTCACTGTCATCTCAGTACCGTTTACTGTGACTGACGCAAGATTTTCATCTTTGATCATTACCTCCGTATCCCCAAAATAAGTTCCGCCGTCTTCAATGCCGCTGATAACCGGGGCAGTGTTATCCACTGACATACGCACATCGCTGCCTTTTTCTGCCGTGTACGCATCCTTCTCTCCTACAATTTCCAGTTTTTCAAAGGATATTGCCGTTTCTTTTTCCGGCGCGTCCTCCCTTACCCTGAATTTCAGTACCACAAAATTCCCGTCAGCCAAGACTGTTCCGGTCCCGTCCAGAGCGGCAAGCAGCCTGTAAGGTTCTTCTGCCAGGTCCTCCTGCACGGTAAACTGGCTTTCCGTGAATATACCGCCATATGTATATCCGAGGAGTTCGAGCGCCTCAGGGTCATAACCGATGGATGCAAAGATTCCCCAGATGTCCGCTGATTCCTCCATATCGAGGCTGATCTCAAATTCTTTTCCCCGGTTCAGGACCACCTCTTCGGGTGAAAGCTTCATATTCACGCAGGTCTCGTTCTCCGCCGCCAGGGACATCGGCATCACTGTTCCTGCTGCCGAAAGGGCAGGGGACACAGTTCCCGCTGAAACAGATACCGCATCGGCAGCTGCCTCTCTGAGCAGAGCTGACCGCCCGAAACCTTCATTGCCCTGACTGTTCACAGGTATCGCTCTTGCTAATGTCCTTGCCGCATAATAATTTGTGCCCTCCGCAATATGCACGATCACCGTATAAATCGTATATGATGGATTCGTTCCCGGTCTCTGGTCCTTCACATTAAAGATTCCCGTCTCATTTATCTCCACCCTTTCATTTGACAATCCGTCATCAGTCTCTCTTAACAGTTCATATGTGATCTTGCCGTCCCCTTTGATGCCGCATCGACTAATGTCAACTGTTATCTCCCAGTTTTCCGCATCTACATTCGGAGCTTTCAGATATTCATCAGCGCCTGTGCCGCTCATATAGATTTTTCTGACTGACACTGCCGCGCTGTCTGAAACATCCTCGAACGGAAGGTATTTATCATCCCCGGGATAACTCAGCTTCACCAGATATCCGCCCGCATTGACAGGCAGATCTTCTGTCCATTCTGATCCCGGTTTTTCCCACTGATAAGTAACCGCGAAATCATCCGCTGACAGATCGCCGTCAGGAACACTGACAGCAAACTGGACCGGGAATCCGGGTTCGTTCTCGTCATAATCGTACGTCTGCGGGGTGACAGTGATCCATTCCTCCTGTATCTTGATCTTTTCCGCCCAGTGGGCATAGAGGGTCTGATCCCCTGTATTTTCAAAAACTGTTTCTGCAGTCACCTGACTTCCGCCGTCCCTTTCGGTAAACCATCCGAGGAATCGGAGCGTCTCATGTGTCAGTACCGGAAGTTCTCCGTAGGCAGCTCCGTATTCGACTGTGACCGCTGCCGGATCGGCGCCGTTCACCGCTTCAAAGCTTACCGTATAGCTTCTGGCATTCCAGCCGGCATAGATCGTCATATCCTGTCCCGGCATCCGCGCTTCTGTAAAATCAAAAGGCTGGCTTAACCCCTGATCCGCGAACCAGCCGGAGAAAGTATATCCGGTACGGACCGGGGCAGTCGGCTGGTAGATCGGATTTCCTTCCGCATACCTCTGAGATTTGATCTCATTTCCCCCGTTCGTGTCAAAGGACAGCGTAAAGATCCTGTCCGGATCTTCAGCCGGTCTGCAGAGCACGGTATAAGTAACAGAGCTTTCAGACGGCGCCGGCGTGGGAGTGATCTCGTAGCTGACCGCCGCGTCGCCTATGATTTCATCCAGATTCGCAAGATACGGGGTCGTGCCTTTCTTAAACGGCACCTCGACATCCGGCATCTCGCCCAGACCGACAAATTTATAAGTAGCTGTCAGAGTATCATCCTGATAATTCGCTGTCAGGACAAGGCTGCTGCCGTATTTCTCCGCAAAAGCCATATCAACGGTCAGCCCGCTGTCTATGATCCCGCCGTCCTGATCCGTAAGGCCGACAAATGTTGTGTATGTATTGGTCTCCGGATTGTTTGTGCCTGTTTCAGAAAGATCGGAGAAGTCAAAGCTTTCTCCGTACAGCGCCTCGTATGTCCTGCTTTCAACAGTACCATCGGCTTTCTGCACGCCTTCTACCGTAACCGTATATCTCTTCGGCGTGATGTCAAAACGCCATGTCCGGTCAGTGGTCAGGCTCTGATCTGTTGACGGTTCCTGATAACCGCCCACTGATTCATATTTCAGGTTTCCGCTGTCTGTATTATAGCTGTCATAATTGAGCAGTTCCAGAATATCTTCCTCTGTCGGGAGGTCAAACGTCTGGACACGTCCGTAACGCCCGCTCCACACCGGCTCGTAACCGTCCGTCAGGTTCCCAGCCTCCACGCTCGCGGTAAATTTTTCCTTCAGCTCGGACTCGGTCATGTTCGTCCATACGACCGGAACCGTGATATCTGTATCAAACTTGCTGAACGCCAGTTTATTGCACTTCCAGACAATACGCATTTCGCATTCAAGATAGCGGGCGCCTTCCGGCACGTCAACGAGGATCTTCCCGTTATCCCAGCGGAACCGGGAATCATTAAACGTCACGATAAACTTATCGCTCGGGTAACTCTGCTGCCCCATCTCCCCGCTGACCAGGTGGAGTGTCTTCATTGTCTGATAAATGGCCGGCAGCGTCATTGCAATCCCATTGGAGCTGTCGATATCATCGTCCCTGACATACAACAGATCCTCGTCCTCCTGCGAGGTTGCAAAATCATATGCGGTCAGCGGGTCTCCGACCGTGATCAGCGGAAATTCACCGTTGTACAGGGTCGGCTCATATTTGAGCAGTCCCAGAAGCTGCGCCTTAAAATTGACCGTGACATACAGCCCGAAATCAAGATACAGCGCGCCGAACAATTCTTCTGTCTCATTCCAGGCTTCAGAGCCGGCCGGCCTGAGCCTCTCAAAATAATAAATAAAATAACCGTACAGCTTCAGATAAGCGCCGAACTCCACGTTTGCGCCGATGCTGGCCAGGCTGGTGCTTAAAAGCCCGAACGCAATGTCTGCCTTGATCCCTGCTTTCAGTCCCAGGGTACCCATGACGTAAAACTGGAATCCGAACCTCTCATCGATCAGGTCAATCTCACTGGATCCCGCTTCCATATCCATGATATGGAGCCAGAATGTATACCGCTTCCCGACCTGGTATTCCAGATCCGCTCCGATCGCCACGTTGACATTCGCCCGCACGATCAGGTTTACGGCTACTTTGATGGCTACAATGTTGACATGGAATTCGTGTTCGTAGAGCTCCATGTTAAACAGGTCGATCCAGTCACATTCCTGCGACAGCATTTCCTGATAGCGTTCCATAAGGTTGTCCAGCCCTGTCCTTGCCTCGATCCCTGTGGAAGCCTCAAACATCTCGTCAAAAGCCTCGCTGACATCCTCAGCCTCCAGGCTCTCCATGATTTCCGATACACTGTATTCGACTCCGTCGACAGACACGTTCGGGAGCTGTCCTGTCAGCGTATCGATCTCTTCCTGGATCGCCCGGATCGTTTCCTCTGCCTTGTCCTTATTCTTGATGATCAATTTTCTCGATTTCGCTGCCAGCTGATTGATCCTGCGGATCTTTGCCCTCAATTCCGGAGACGCGTCCGGACCTGTTACTGTCTCGGAGATCTTCTTCCATTTTTTCTTGGCAGTCTCATCCCTCAGAGTATAGACTTTCGCGCTTACAGACATCGCGGTATAGTCCTGGATATCCACAGAGACCGTGACGTCCAGATCCTCCAGCACCGGGATAAAGAGATACCATTTCCACCGATCCTCCACATTAACATCAAATCCCAGCGCGACTTCCTGCTCAAAATACGAGTTCAGTTCGATCTGTACCTGGCTGATCTGATTATTCGGCATCTTTTTCTCCACATGCATGCTCAGGCTGATTTCCAGAGTCACGCCGATGCCGTTTTCAAAGTTTTCCCCATAAATAAACGTGGGCTCAATGTCTATTCCATCCATGACGTATTTCGTCCGGCCTCCCAGAGGTCCTACGGCGCGCGCGGCAGCCGATGCATTCATCGTCTGGATTTCTTCTTCTGTCAGCCCGATATCCTTCAGGCGTTCCTGTATCTCTTCCGTCTCCAGCGCGGAAGACACCATACGGTTCGCCGCTTCTTCCGCAAAGCCGCTTTCTTCTGCCTGCTGTTTTATATCCTGAAGGATCTTTTCCTTATTTTCTTCATCTATCAGGGTACTTCCGTCTATATCCTGAGTGACGAACATACCCATGAACTCTTCGATTTCCTGCCTGTCCACAATACGGTAAGATACAGTGTCCCCGGATACGTCTGTGACCTGCCCGTACACCGCCGCGCTGTCCTCGCTGAGGGCAGAGAAATCCTCTGTATAGAATACAAGGAAATCATTGACCTCAAAGACCGGGGCTTCCTCCATCCCCAGCATGCTCCTCGCGTAAGCGTCATAATCATTCTTGTTGACTGTGCCGTCCTGATCAGGCAGGCTTGCCACCTGGTAGGGAACCGTGTCCGGCATCGCCAGCACTTCGTCCGTATCCTCTTCGTTCAGGCTTTCAAACTGATATGTATCTCCGTCCACTCCGGTGATCCGGATATACGCCACCGCGTCATTCTCATAGTTATCCTGCGTATAATCACGTTCCCTCGGATCCGTGCTCTCATAAATGCAGACCACATCATCCGCCGTAAGCTCCCGGTCAGTCATTGTAAAGCTTCCGGTAATCGCCTCAACACTTTCCTCATTGCTCAGCAGCGCTGATTCCAGCACATCTACAGTCTCTCCGCTGACCGTGTACTGCATCTCCTCCGTATCCTTTAAAAAGATCATGTCCGGATTATACTTAAGGTTATCTTCCTCGTCTTTCCGGATCATAAAATACGCGGTACGGAACATTTCCTCCTTATCCGCGAAACTAAGCCCGTCTCCCAATGTCAATTCATAGGTGCCGCCCGGCATGAATCCATCCGGGGCATAGACGGTAAAGCTGCCTCCTCCGTTGTCCGCAACCTCGACCGCCACAGGATCTGAGCCGTCCTTTGGCAGGACTGTGACTAGATTTTTCACTTCTTCCGGACCGGCAAAATCTCCGACAATCTCAAAAGAGACATCCGCCGGCTGGTCATCCAGGCTGAATGATGTGATGTTAAGCTGCTCCGAAGACTCCACCGGCTCATAAACAGCCTTCAGCGTCATATCCGCAGAAACAACATCCGTCAGCGGATAATAGACGCTCCCGTCCTCCTTTGTCCAGTTCACAAATACATATGCATCTTTCGACGGGCTCGGGATCTCGCCGCGGTATGGGTATCCTCCCCCGGCTCTGATCGGCTCGATCTCATCTCCGCCGTCCGTATCAAAGGTCAGCGTATAGAGTACCGGCGTCAGGCTGTCCAGATTCCCCACCAGATAATCCTTTACCATCTGAATGTCGATATCATCCACGACTCCGTCAGCATTGACATCCGCTTCAGTGAAGCGGATATTTTCCACTGCATCCTCTTCTCCTGCCGCATAACGCTCCATGAAATTGGCATCCAGCAGTTCCACCGCGCCATTTCCGTCAGCGTCGCCGTACAGGATTCCTTCCTGATTTTCCCGCGCATAGACGCTCTGAACATCCATCGGGATTATTGACAGCATGGTACAAAATACCAGCACCAGGCTTATGAGCCTTTTTTTCATTCTTTTGTTCCCCCTTGTGAGTTCTTTTCCTCTGTAATTGTAATGTAGTAAACAACTGGTATAGCTTACAATTATATATACAATACCAAAAAAAGCCGGCTCCGACATCACCCGTTTCATGACGAAAACGGGTAATATCAGAGCCGGCTTTCCGGCTGGCGCGGTCATTTCAGCATATATTGCTTCAGTTCTTTCCGCTGGCTGATGCCCAGTTTCTGCAGCGCCGCAGAAATATGGCGTTTCACTGTATGTAAAGATATATTCATATGCTCTGCAATTTCCTGATTTGTCCATCCTCTGGCCGCCAGCATAGAGGCCGCAAACTCAGTGGTCGTCAAATCATCCGCAACATCATGTCCTGTCACCGGATTATGTACCTTCCGCCACCCGGAAGAGAATCGATAGGTAATGGCAATGATCCGCCTGAAATCTTCCGGCCATTCCGGTTTGATGACAGCCTCCAGCATCCCTCCCAGAAGACCATGGTGTTCTCCAAATCCCTCAATCAGGTCGTCCGGTCCGGCAATCTTCCACGCCGAAAGCAGATGTTCCTGCGCCTTATCTGTCTGCCTTAAACTCATATAATCCATAACCGCGACTAGATGCAGGTATATAGCAGGTATGGGATACTGCGCCGCCCCCATATCCAAGGTAGCCTCCACGACGCCGACACTCTTTCCATAGTCACCCTGCAGATAGAGAAAATGTGCCTGGACATAAAGGGCAAACGACCGCAGGCCGGGCGGCAGCAGCGGCAGGAAATCCTGCACCGGGGGCATTTCCTTCGGAAGCGGAAGGTGCAGGAGCACTGCCGATGCAAATGCGACAAACGCTTCGGCAGCGCGGATATACGGACTCTTTTCCGTGCCGGCTTTCAGTGTGTTTTTTATCTCGGTCAGAGCAAACCGGGCCTGGCAGATATGCCCTTCAGATAAATTAGCATAGGCATAGATCAGGCAGGCTGAGAAACGGTAAGCAGCAACAGGACAGGTCAGATATAATTCCGACTTCTCTATTGCCTTCTCCGGCCGGCCGCTGAAATAGTAATATTCGGCAAGAGCAATCTCTTTTCTGTGAATGTCCCGGATCTCATTGATATGGCCCATACATCGCCCGGGCTCAAAAGGCATATTCATCAAAGGCATCAGTCCCTCGAAGAATTCCCTCTGCCGCTGAAACCGGCGCGGATCCCCCTGCTCCTTTTCTCTCGGTTTCCGCGGGTCCTGTGGCTTCACCGCAGCCGGCGGGATCACCCACGATCTTCCGAATTTCCTGGCTCCGCCTATCCTGCCCTCTGCGCAGTATTTCTGTACAAGGCGTTCTGAAATCCCCCACTTTTCTGCCGCTTCCTTCACTGTAATATATTCCATGCTTAACCGCCCCCTTGCAGCTCTGTTCAAAAGTTTTTCTGTTCGTTATTCCGTACAGTTCATTATATCCGCTTCACTCTCCACTTACAAGTATTCGTTCCCGGATTACTCTGAAACGAGAACAAATGCCATAAAACAATAACGCTCCTGCCCGCCACCTCTATAAAGCAGGTGACGGACAGGAGCGCTGAATAACATCCGTCAAGCGAAGGGATCTCACCCTCTCTATTTCAGGAAGCTCTCGATGATCACTGCCTCAGCCTCTTCCTCACTCATTCCGAAAGTGCGGAGCTTCACAAGCTGTTCGTCATTGATCCTTCCAATTGCCGCTTCATGGATGATCTGCGCGTCCACATGTCTTGCGTCGATCTCAGGGATAGAGCTGATCTCTGCATTGTCCATGATAATAGAATCACACTGGATATGGGCGTGGCACTGGTTATTGCCGATCGCCCTGGGATGGAACACCTGCTTGGAAGTCCCTTTGCCTACGGACCGGGACACGATCCTTGCAGAGCTGTTCTCGCCGTTTAACTCCACATCCATATTGGAGACTGCGGTCTGACCTTCATCTGTCATCAGCTTCTCTGTTACAAAAAGCTTGGCATTGTCTGCAAGCTCAATATAATTCTCTCGCTCTGTGGAATCCACACCGCGGATCTGGGTCGTTTCCAGAGTGAACACGGAATCCTCTCCCACATAGATCTTTGTCACCGGGTTCAGGACTTTCTGTCCGGTACCGTTCCCCTCAGCATAATGATTCTCCACATATTTTACATTGCATCCCTTTCCCACATGAAATGCATGGATGCCGTCATGGCGTGTCTCAGAGCATCCTTCTCCGTGGATGCCGCAGCCCGCGATGATCGTCACGTCTGCCCCGTCTTCAATGTAGAAATCATTGTAAACGATATCCACGCCCTCTTTGGACATCACGACCGGAATATGCACCTGCTCGTTCTTCGCCTCGCCGCTGATATGGATATCAATGCCCGGCTTATCTTCTTTTTTCACGATATTGATATGGCGGCTGTCGCCGTGGCACACTGCCATTCCATTCAGCCGCAGATTATATGCGCCCTCCTGTTTAAACCCATAGGAGTCGATCATCTTCAGCACATCTCGGGTGACCTTATCCAGATCGATCTTCTTATTGGACTCCATAGAGTTCACCTCCTTTTTGTCTCCTGCACTCACAGGAATCCAGTTCCTGTCCGAACAGTGTTGGCATGATCTCTTTCGCCTCGCCGATGGACTCTGCCTTTCCGTCAGAGATGACCATAATGCGGTCCGCCATCTGAATAATCCTCTCCTGATGGGAAATCAGGATCAGACTCTCCTTCTTCTCCCTGTGGATCTGTTCAAACCGCTTGATCAGCATGGAAAAACTCCACAGATCGATCCCCGCTTCCGGCTCGTCAAACACACACAAGTCATGATGTTTTGCAAGCACAGTCGCGATCTCAATCCGCTTCATCTCACCGCCTGAAAGCGTGGCGTCCGCCTCCCTGTCAATATATTCCATAGCGCACAGTCCCACACTGCTCAGAAGGGCACAGCATGTTTTCTCATCCAGCGGTTTCCCCGCTGCCAGAGATAAGAGCCGGCGCACGGTCATACCTTTAAAGCGCGGCGGCTGCTGGAACGCAAATCCCATGCCTGCCTTCGCCCTCTCGTCAATCGTATAATCCGTGATATCCTGCCCGTTCAGCCAGATCTTCCCGGCTGTCGCCTTATTGATCCCCATCAGAAGTTTGGCAAGGGTGGATTTCCCGCCTCCGTTCGGTCCTGTGATCACAAGCATCTCGCCATCATTAACCGTGAAGCTTACGTCAGACAATATTTCTGACTGTCTGCCTTCTTCCACCACATCATATGATAAATGTTCTACTTTCAGCATCGTAGGATCTCACTTCCTTTTCTTTAAGTCTGCTATATGGAAAATCTCCGGAAGATCTCGCGGTACCGGTCCGCATAGATGCTTCCCCTTCTCCAGATAAATGTAAATTCATGAGTTACCTGAAAGTCCTTGAGCGGGATCTTTATCAGCGCTCCTGACTTCAGTTCTTCCCGCACAGCGACTTCATATAAAAATGTAATACCGCACCCGGATTTTGTCAACTCTTTGATCGTGTGCAGGCTTCCCGCCTCCATAGTCCTCTCAAAGTCCGATAGACTCAGGTTCTGCGAGTCAAGATAACGCTCCAGCACCTCTCTCGTCCCGGAGCCTTCCTCCCTCAAAAGCAGACGTTCTTGAAAAAGATTCTCGATTCTGTCCGGGTTTCCCCTGAACTGATAATCCGGGCTGCACACAGCAATATAATTTTCTTCCGAATACTTCTGATAATCATATTCACTCTTCTTGAAAAATCCCTCCACCAGAGCAAAATCAATCCTTCCGTCATCCAGCCGTTCCAGAAGCTCCCGGGTATTTTCCACGACCATATGGATATCTGCATCCGGATATTCCCGGAGATATTTCTCCAGGATGCCTCCCATCAGCGTATCTCCTACCGTCCGGGTCGCTCCGAAACGGATCTCATCCGCTTCCTCTGACTTCTGCATCTCGCTCTGCATGGAGATCTCATCATGCATCATCGTCAGAGAAGCATTGCGAAGGATCTCTCCCGCGCCTGTCAGCCTCAGCTTCTTTCCTTCATAGCGGAACAGCTTTGTATTATAGTGCTTTTCCAGAAAACGGATATGCTGGGACACCGCGGGCTGAGTGATATTCAGTTGTTCTGACGCTCTTGTGAAATTCATACACTGGCAGACAGCCAGAAATGTTTCCATCCTGAAATCAAGCATGACGCTCTCCCCTTATACATGCGGATGCTCTGCGGATTTCCAGCAAAGCATCCTTTCAGCCTGAAAAACATCGGGCGGAGCTTTCCTGTGAAAATCTCCGCCCGGACCGCAACAGCCGGCCGCTTCCCGGTCTGGCTGTCACGCTGCATCTATACAGAATTACTCCCTGTGTATAACTATAACATATTATTATCATAAAATAAATATTAATAATTTTATTTTATCATTTTTTTATGATATCTTATGATACGAAGTTAAATAATGGAAGAAATCACAATAATAAGAATGGAGGATATCCCTATGAATTTCATTAAAAAGAACGGTCCCGGGCTTCTGCTCTGCCTCATCATTGCAGTTCCGTCATGGTTTCTCGGACAGGCAGTCCCTGTGATCGGCGGCCCGGTATTTGCAATCCTGACCGGCATGGTCATCACACTCATCCTTAGAAAAAAGGATGCCTTTACCCCGGGGATCAACTATACTTCTAAAAAGATCCTCCAGGCTGCTGTCGTATTCCTTGGCTTTGGAATGAACCTGACTGAGATCCTGGCAAAAGGGAAGCAATCCCTCCCCATCATCCTTTCCACGATCTCCACTTCCCTGATCACAGCCTTTATCCTGTACAAAGCACTGAAGCTGCGTACGAATAACGCCATCCTTGTGGGCGTGGGCTCTTCGATCTGCGGCGGGAGCGCCATCGCCGCCACTGCCCCTGTCATTGATGCATCCGATGAAGAAGTGGCGCAGTCCATCTCTGTTATCTTTCTGTTCAACGTGATCGCAGCCCTTATCTTCCCTGCCCTGGGCGCGATACTCGGGCTGAGCAATGAAGGCTTCGGGATGTTCGCAGGGACAGCGATCAATGACACTTCTTCCGTCACCGCGGCAGCCGCGGCATGGGACGGCATCCACGGCAGCAACACATTAGAATCTGCTGCCATCGTAAAAATGACAAGGACGCTGGCGATCATCCCGATCACACTTATCCTTGCCATCTGGAGGGGAAGAAAAGAGAAAACTGCGGAAGGCTCTTCCTTCAGCCTGAAACGCTCTTTCCCGTTCTTTGTTTTGTTTTTTGTGCTTGCATCTGTAGTAACAACAGTGTTCCAGCTCCCCGCAGAGGTAACTGCCCCGCTAAAAGAGCTGAGCAAATTTCTCATTGTCATGGCAATGGCTGCGATCGGACTGAACACAAATATCATCAAGCTGGTCAAAACCGGAGGAAAACCCATCTTCACAGGGTTCTGCTGCTGGGCGGGGATTTCCCTTGTAAGCCTTGGCATGCAGCACATACTGGGAATATGGTAAATACTGTTCATTTTCTTCCGCTGATGTTATAATCAGAGTATTCCATACACTGCTTTTTATAGTGGTTCTTATG
>DSTMC04003__coassemble_1523_pt1 | contig 15795 bp, 12 predicted proteins | sample DSTMC04003__metabat2_high_PE_041 | metagenome-assembled genome bin DSTMC04003
TTTTATGTACAGAGCATCAGAAAACCGATATGAAAAAATGGCATATACCAGATGTGGAAAGAGCGGGCTGAAACTGCCGGCTGTATCCCTGGGACTGTGGCACAATTTCGGAGACACCGGGGTATATGAAAACATGAGGCAGATCTGTTTTACCGCATTTGATAACGGGATCACACATTTTGACCTTGCGAACAATTATGGCCCTGCGCCGGGAAGCGCGGAGAAGAATTTCGGCAGGATTTTAAAAGAAGATCTGGGACAGTACAGAGATGAGCTTATCATCAGCACAAAGGCAGGGTATGAGATGTGGGACGGCCCTTACGGGGACTGGGGAAGCAGGAAGTATCTTCTTGCCAGCCTGGATCAGAGCCTGAAGAGGATGGGGCTGGAGTATGTGGACATTTTCTACCATCACAGGATGGATCCGGAGACGCCCCTGGAGGAGACCATGGGCGCCCTGGCGCAGGCAGTGTCATCCGGGAAGGCGTTGTATGCGGGACTGTCCAATTATGACGGAGAGACGATGAAAAAAGCGGCGGCTATACTGGATGACCTTCACTGTCCGTTCATTATCAACCAGAACCGATATTCTATCTTTGACCGTACGATCGAGAACAATGGGCTGAAGGATACAGCGGAAAAGGAAGGGAAAGGGATCATTGCGTTCAGTCCGCTGGCGCAGGGTCTTCTGACAAACCGTTACCTGAACGGGATCCCGGCTGACAGCAGGATACGAACAGACGGACGGTTTCTGCGCGCAGAGGCACTGTCAGAAGAGCGTCTGCAGCAGATACGGAATCTTAACGGGATCGCTGCGGGAAGGGGACAGACTCTTGCGGAGATGGCTCTGAGTTGGGTGTTAAAAGACGGAGCAGTGACAAGCGTGCTGATAGGAGTGTCGAAGCCGGAGCAGGTGCTGGATAATATCAAGGCTGTTGAAAATACGCAGTTTACGGAAGAGGAACTGAAGAAGATCGACAGCGTGAGCATGTAGAACAAAGGCTGTGAAAAGAAAATAGAGTGAAAACGGATAGAAAGAGGAGCGGGCAGATGGAAGAGCAGAATACGCCGGAAGAAAAGGCGGTACAGGAACAGTCGGCGCGGAGCAGAGCATCAGTACGGCAGGAAAAGCGTGATCTGACGACCGGGAGCGTGACATCTACCATGCTCCTTTTCGCTGTGCCCATGATACTGGGAAATGTGCTCCAGCAGTGCTATAATCTGGCGGATACATGGATCGTAGGGAAATTTGTCGGTTCGGGAGCTCTCGCGGCAGTGGGGAGCGCTTATACGCTCATGACCTTTCTGACGTCTATCATCACAGGCATGTGCATGGGAGGAGGCGCGCTGTTTTCTATCTGTTATGGGCGCAGGGACGTCCGGAAGATGAAGGAATACATGGTGTCATCTTTTGCCCTGATCCTGGGCATTACTGCGCTTTTGACAGCTGTGTCCTTTGCGTTCCTGCATCCCATCCTCAGGCTGATGCAGATCCCTGCGGATGTTTATGGCATGATGTATGACTATATGTGGATCATCCTCTTCGGACTGCCGTTTATTTTTCTTTATAATTTTTTCGCATTTCTTCTGCGCTCAGTGGGGAATTCTGTGACTCCGCTGGTGTTTCTCGGCGTCAGCACTGTTCTTAACATCGGGCTGGATTATGTGTTCGTGGCTGTCTTTGACTGGAATGTGGAAGGCGCGGCGATCGCCACTGTGCTCTCCCAGATTATATCGGGAATCGGGATTGCGGTTTACAGCTTTGCCAAAGAGACCGTGCTTCGCCTGAAGCGGGAAGAACTGAGAGTAAACGGCGGGATACTCGGAGAGATCTTTTCTTATTCCGCGGCGACCGGAATCCAGCAGTCGGTCATGAATTTCGGGATACTTATGGTGCAGGGACTTGTGAACAGCTTCGGGACTGCGGTCATGGCTGCGTTTGCGGCAGGCGTGAAGATCGATACGCTGGCGTATATGCCGGCTCAGGAATTCGGAAACGCTTACTCCATCTTTATCTCTCAGAATTACGGCGCAGGGAAAAAAGACAGGATCAGGAAGGGCTCGAAAAGCGCGGTGATCGTTGTGCTTGTATTCTGCCTGGCAGCATCAGCGGCAGTCTTTATCCTTGCCCGGCAGCTCATGGGAATTTTTATTGCGCCGGAAGAGACCGGGATCATTAACATCGGGGCCGGATATCTGCGGGTTGAAGGGGCGTGCTACTGCGGGATCGGAATTTTGTTCCTGCTGTACGGATATTTCCGCGCGGTGGAAAAGCCGAAGGTTTCTCTGCTCCTGACGATTATATCGCTTGGGACGAGAGTAGTGCTGGCTTACGCTTTTGCTCCTGTCTTTGGTGTGGGAGCGATCTGGTGGGCGATCCCCATCGGATGGGCGCTGGCAGACGTGACCGGGGCAGTGCTCATACGGACTGTGGGAGCAGGATCTCGTCAGGTATCACAGATCTAATGCGGCCAGGAACCTTCCTTCCACGGCTTCCCAGTTGATCAAATGGAACCAGTCGTCAATATAGGCTGCGCGCATATTGTAATGCTTCAGATAATACGCATGTTCCCACACATCAATGTTCAGAAGAAGGGTCATGCTGTTCAGGGGCGGTGTGTTCTGGTTGGCAGTGGTGATGATCCTAAGCCGTCCGCCGTGCGAGACCAGCCATGCATAACCAGAACCGAATACGGAGAGGGCAGCTTCTTTAAACTGAGATTTAAAATCCTCCGGACTTTTGAACTGGAGAGACATTTCATCGAAGAGCCGGGGGGCCTCACAGGGGGCGCCCGGTTCTTTCATACTGTTAAAATAGAACCGATGATTGAATACGCCTCCGGCGTTATTGCGTACCGGAATCTGGAGATGCTGAGGCAGACGGCACCAGCGCGTCAGGAGCTCTTCCAGAGAAAACTGCTGAAGCGCGGGATTCTCATCCATAAGCTTGTTCAGATTATCTATATAAGTCTGGAGATGCCGGTCATGGTGAAGGCGCATTGTCTTTTCATCGATATATGGTTCCAGCGCATTGTAAGCATAAGGGAGTGGTGTGTTTACAAATGGATAGAAATTGTTCATGGGACTCCTTGTATCGGAATCATCCGATTTTTACACTATTTTTAACATTATATGAGAAGAAAACAGAAGCATGCCAAAGAAATTTGCCTATGTTCCAAAAGGATTTGCTGGCATTAGACAGCGTGATCTGCTACGATACAGACGGGATAAAAATGTAAGAGAATGTGACTTTGAAGGAGAATCGTTTATGCTTGGAGATAGGCTGATGGAATTGAGAAAAAAGCACGGGTACAGTCAGCAGGAGATTGCTGATATACTGTCCGTCAGCAGGCAGACAATTTCGAACTGGGAATCCGGTCAAGGGGCGCCTGCCTTGGATAAAGCGTGCGAGCTTGCCCGGATCTATAAGATCAGCCTGGATGAGCTGGTCGGAAATGAAGTAAGGGGCGTGGCGGAAAAACAGAAAGAAAAAGACATCCATGTGTTGAAAAATCTGACAGGGAGGATTTGCGTTCTGGACTGCTCGGACTGGGATGTCGTGCTTTGGGACGGGGCGGCGGAGGATGCTTCTGGCAATATCCGGGTAAAAATACTTGATGTGAATGAGGCCTGGATGAAGATCGAATATACCCGTAGAAAAGAAGGGACTATATTCCAGAAGGAAACCGTACAGAGACTGGTTGATCTGTCTAAGATACAGGGGATCGGATTTGAAGAGGGGGAATGAGGATGGTCGTTTTTTTATTAATTGTGCTGATCGGGCTTCTGATCTATATTATCTGGGAAAAGAAAAAAGGAAATGAACAGGAGAAGCAAGAATTTTCCTGGAGCCCTTTTCTGCCGGAATATAAAGGGAAAAACTGTGAGATCATTGTGAAAGAACCTCTCCCTTACATTGATATTATGTACAGTGAAAAAGGTGTTCTGCTTGACATGGATGACGAATGGGTCATGCTTTCATGCAGACAGAAAAAGAAGAATGTAGTAAAAATATTACGGATCGATAATATCAGTTCAGTAAAAGAAATCATCTGATCCTGTATTACGGCGGTTTGTTTTTCATATATATTTAGAACCGCAGAATGTACGAAAAAGCTATGGACAGTTTGAGCAAATCTGCCCATAGTTTTTTCTGTCTCAGTATGCTATGATTAAGTTCACCTGATTCCTGTTCATGGGAATCAAAATATCAGTTTCAAATTCATCTTTATTATTCAGGGCTGATTCAGCCGGAATTCACAGGCGTATGATGTGAAATGCAGGAAAGGAGTGAGGCGCAGGATCTGTTTATTGTAAATCAAAGGCAAAAATACTATAATCAAAGGAGAAAAGCTTATGGATGATTTTCTGTTTGACGCCGCGACAGTGGACCTGGAAACGTGCAAAATCATTATTGAACTGTCGCTGGGCATTACGATCCGGAACATTGTGTGGAAAGAGGGGCAGAAAGTCATACATAACCTTCCCGGCAACCGGGGAATACGGCTGGACTTCTATGTGGAAGACGATCAGGGACAGGTGTTTGACGTGGAGATGCAGAAGCGCAATGAAGGGAATATCCCTAAACGCACGAGGTTTTATCAGGCATTGATCGATGCCCCGATGTTAAAAAGCGGGGAACGGGGGTTTGACGGACTGAAACCGGCGTATATTGTCGTGATCTGCGGGTTTGACCTCTTTGGATATGGGCTGTATCGGTATACATTTGACAATCGGTGTAAAGAAGTGCCGGATCTGGTCATGGGAGATGAATGCCAGAAGATTCACCAGATCAAGATGAGTGAAAAGATAGGAGTGAGTTATATGAAGATGGAAGAACGCGACAGGCTGATAAGGGATGAGGGTTTAAGAAGAGGAAGAGCAGAAGGAAAAGCCGAACTGATTAGTATTATCCGGAAGAAAGCTTCCCGTGGTATGGCAGCTGCGGATATTGCAGACTGGCTGGAGACAGAGTGTGGAGAGGTGGAACGGATATTGGAACTGATTGGGACTTATCCTGACTGGACAGATCTTCAAGTAGCGGAAGAACTGGTGCGGCGGGAAAACGTATATGAGGATCAGGCATAGAGATGCCTGGCATACAGACAAAAGAGTAAGAAAGAGAAGGTGGCATTCTATGTATATCGCGGATCTGCACATCCATTCCCGGTATTCCCGGGCGACCAGCAAGGAGTGCACCCCGGAGCATCTGGATCTCTGGGCGCGGAGAAAGGGCATCCAGATCGTGGGGACAGGAGACTTTACGCACCCGGCATGGAGAGAGGAGCTGTCAGAGAAGCTGACGCCTGCGGAGGACGGGCTGTATGTGCTGAAGGAAGACTGCCGGATCAAAGATGAAAGCGTGCGGGGAGAGATGATTCCCCGTTTTGTTATCACCGGGGAGATCAGCTCGATCTATAAGAAGAACGGAAAAGTGAGAAAGGTCCACAGCGTGATCATTCTGCCGGGACTTGAGTATGCAGAGCGCATTGCAAATAAACTGGAGCAGATCGGCAACATCCATTCTGACGGGCGGCCGATCCTCGGAGTGGACTGCCATGACCTTCTGGAGATCATGCTGGAACTGTGTCCTTCTGCGATATATGTTCCTGCGCATATCTGGACGCCGCATTTTTCGATGTTTGGCGCATTTTCGGGATTCGATACAGTGGAAGAGTGTTTTGAGGATCTGACACCGTATATTCATGCTGTGGAAACCGGGCTGTCATCTGATCCGCCCATGAACTGGAGAGTATCCGCACTGGATCGGTTCCAGCTCATCTCAAATTCGGACGCGCATTCCCCGGCGAAGCTGGGGAGGGAGGCGAACCTGCTGGATATTCCGATGTCCTATGAGGGGCTTGCGCAGGCGATACAGACAGGGGAAGGGATGTACGGCACGATTGAATTCTTCCCGGAGGAAGGGAAATATCATATGGACGGGCACAGGAAATGTAATCTCTGCCTGACGCCTTCTGATACGATGAAATATAACGGAGTGTGCCCTGTGTGCGGACGCAGGATCACGATCGGCGTGTCACACCGCGTGGAGGAACTTGCTGACCGTCCGGAAGGATATGTGCGGGAAGGTGCAAAAGCATTTGAGAGCCTTGTCCCGCTGCCGGAAGTGATCGCTGCGTCTATGGGCTGTTCTGCCGCGAGCAAAAAGGCAGAGAAGGAGTATGTGCATATGCTTTCTGAGCTGGGCGCTGAGTTCGAGATACTGAGGACGCTTCCCCTTGAGGATATCCGGCGGGTGTCCGGAACGAGGATCGCAGAGGGCATCCGGCGGCTGCGGAGCGGACAGGTGGAACGGATTCCCGGTTTTGACGGGGAGTATGGCGTGATCCGCCTGTTCAGTACCGACGAACTGGAAAATACAGAAGGGCAGATGAGCTTCTTTGACATGATCGGCGCGGATGCAGGCAGTACAGACAGAGCCGGTTCGGGTACAGAATGCGCAGACAGGAACAGTGCTGGAGAAGACAATGCGGACCTGACAGGAAGGAAAACTGCTGAGGCAGAGACAGAGAGCATAGAGCTTTCCGGGGAAAGCCATGGCGGGAAGACAGCCCCGCTCCTGAATCTGGAACAGCGCCGGGCAGTTACATCGGGAGCGGAGCGGATCGCGGTCAAGGCAGGTCCGGGCACTGGGAAGACAAAGACACTTGTGTCCCGGCTGAAATATCTCCTTGAAAACCGCAGAGTCCGCCCATCTGAGATCACGGCAGTTACTTTTACAAATCAGGCGGCAGCGGAGATGAGGGAGAGGATTGCAAAGGAGACCGGAAAAAAGTCAGCGGGCAGGATGATGACCATCGGTACATTCCACGCTGTCTGCCTGGATTTCCTGAAAGCCCAGGGACAGGAATTCTTTCTGGCAGGAGAGGCAGAGCTTCGGGAACTGGCAGAGCAGGCGATAGAAGAGAGCGGGGAAACGATGAATACCAAGGAGTTCCTTGAACGTGTGTCGCGGCATAAGGCTGGGATTCCTGCCGGAGGGACGGAGCAGGCATATGAGCGCTATGAACAGTTGAAAGCGGAAAAGAATCTGTATGACTTTGATGATCTTCTTCTCTGTACGGCAGAACTGATCGAGAACAGCGATGCCCGGCCGGGATGGGAGAGGAGTTTTCGCTATCTTCTGGTCGATGAGTTCCAGGACATTAACCCTGTCCAGCATCGGCTGATACGGCTCTGGCACAGCGCCGGGCAGGAACTCTTCGTCATTGGGGATCCGGATCAGTCGATCTACGGCTTCCGCGGCGCAGACGCCCATTGTTTTGAAGAGCTGGAAGCAGAATATTCGGATCTGGAAGTTATTGAACTAAAGGAGAACTACCGCTCATCGCCCCAGATCCTTTCCGGAGCGGAGGCAGTGCTGGATAAGACCGGCAGCCTTCATGCCAACTGCCCGGACAATGCGCCGGTGCGTGTCGTGCAGGCAGAGAGCCCTCTGAGTGAAGGCATATTCATAGCAAAAGAGATCGGCCGCATGGCGGGCGGAGTCGGCATGCTGGAAGCTCAACGGGAGGCATGGGAAAACAGCGGGCGGAAGATCAGGGGTTTTGGAGATATTGCGGTGCTGTACCGGACGAACCATCAGGCGCGCCTTCTGGAGAAATGTCTGCGGAAAGAAGGAATCCCGTATATCGTGGCTGGCAGGGAAGAATTTCTACAGGAAGAAACTGTGCAGGGCAGTATCTGTTTCTTTCGATATCTGAGGGATGCGGAAGATCTGCCGGCTGCGCAGGAGTGCGCGAAGCTGCTCTGGAAGCTTCCGTGGAATGATATGGCAGCAGAGGTGATCAGAAATGCAGCGGATAAATTCGGCGGAGCTTATCATAGGAAAAAGCCACAGAAATTCCTGGAGGAATGGATGGCAGAGATGAACCTGGAAAATGATCAGGCGATGGGACAGTTTGCTGGAATGACGGTATTTTACAGAACCATGGATGAACTCCTGAGCGCTCTGGAGCTTGGCGTGGAGAGTGACCTGAAGCGGTGCGGGAATAAAAAATACACGGCAGAAGCGGTGACTATGATGACGCTCCATGGCTCAAAGGGACTGGAGTTCCCGGCAGTGTTCATCTGCGGGGCGGAAAACGGATTGATCCCGCTGGAGAGTGAAAAACACCCTTCGGATAAGGAAGAGGAGCGCCGGTTATTTTATGTGGGGATGACCAGGGCAAAAGAAGAGCTGGTCATAACTGCCTCAGGTGAGTTCTCCGAATTCCTTGAAGAACTGAAAAACGGAAAGGGAGAAACAGGCGGGGCGCGTCTGCCTGCCGGCTGCATAAAATGGGAACAGGCAGCGGAAAAGAAAAAGGAAGAGGATTTTCACCAGATGAGTCTCTTTGAACTATAACATTGACATTCTTCCCTCGATACTTTAGATTAGAGTGAGACGAAAATACCGGGAAAAGCCTGATAAAAAGGAAATCCCCCGAAAAGGAGATCAGTAGATATGAGATTAGGAGAAAAACAGGTGCTCACCGTGGTCAAGATCGTGGACTTCGGCGTGTACCTCGGAAGCGACGAAGAGCGGGTGCTGCTCCCGAAAAAGCAGGTGCCGGAAGGGATCGAAGCGGGAGACCCGGTGGAAGTGTTCCTCTATAAAGATTCCTCGGACCGAATGATCGCTACGACGAAGGAACCCAAAATCACCCTTGGACAACTGGCAGTGCTTGAGGTGGCTGACGTGGGGCGTATCGGAGCGTTTCTCGACTGGGGGCTGGAGAAGGATCTTCTCCTGCCGTTTAAGGAACAGACGGTAAAAGTGGAAAAAGGGGACCGCTGCCTGGTCAGTCTCTATGTGGACAAAAGCGGCCGGCTGTGTGCGACGATGAAAGTGTATCCCCTGCTGCAGACAGATTCCCCATATAAAAAGAATGACATGGTCAGGGGGACGGTCTATGAGATCAGCCGGGAATTTGGCGTATTTGTCGCTGTAGATAACAAATATTCCGCTCTGATCCCGCGCAGAGAAGTGTATGGCAGGATGTTTATCGGACAGCAGATAGAAGCGCGGGTGACGGATGTGAAGGCGGACGGAAAACTGGATCTGAGCGTGAGAGGCAGGATTCCTGAGCAGATGGACGAGGATGCCCGTATAATCATGGAACGCATCAGTAAGAATGGCGGCTTTCTTCCGTTTACAGATAAGGCGGAACCGGAGAGGATCAAAGCAGAGTTCGGCATGAGCAAAGCGGCGTTTAAGCGTGCGGCGGGGAGACTGTTAAAGCAGGGAAGGATAACCATAGATGAAAATCAGGGAAAAATCTTGCAATCCAGGTGAAATCGGTTATAATAGGCATAGGAGCGGATTGCGCGTCAAACGCATTTGTGCTCCGTGACAGATATTAAGAACAGTAAAAGAATAGTTAACAGAGTATAGAAAGGAGAACACGAAATGAAAGTTCAGAACATCACAGATATAGAAGGGTTTTTCAAAGTCATTGATTCCTGCAAAGGAAAAGTAGAGCTGGTAACAGGAGAGGGAGACAGACTTAACCTGAAGTCAAAGCTGTCCCAGTATGTTTCCATGGCAAATATCTTTTCAAACGGAGAGATTCCGGAGCTGGAGATTATCGCATATGAGAAGGAAGACACAGATAAACTGATCCATTTTATGATGGAAGGCGCAGAGTAAACTTCCTTTAGCGGCAGTTGCCTGCCGGATAGAAATGACAGAACAAACAAGGGCAGTTTCCGAGAAGGGAGCCGCCCTTTTACTTTAGCTGAGGTGAGAGATGAGTTTTGTACATTTGCACGTCCATACAGAATACAGTCTTCTGGATGGCTCGAATAAGATAAAAGAATATGTTTCCAGAGTGAAAGAACTCGGGATGGACAGTGCGGCGATCACAGACCATGGCGTGATGTACGGTGTGATCGATTTCTACAGGGAAGCGCGCCGGCAGGGAATCAACCCGATCCTGGGATGCGAAGTCTATGTGGCGCCGAACTCCCGCTTTGACCGTGAAGTTACGGGCGGAGACGACAGATATTATCACCTGGTTCTTCTGGCTGAAAACAATAAAGGCTATGCAAATCTCATGAAAATCGTATCAAAAGGCTTTGTAGAGGGATACTATTATAAGCCCCGCGTTGATAAAGCGCTTTTGAGGGAATATCATGAAGGCATTATCGCACTGAGCGCGTGCCTGGCGGGAGAAGTGCAGCGCTATATCGTGAAGGGGCTTTATGACGAAGCGAAAAAGACTGCCCTGGAATATCAGGATATCTTCGGCGAGGGAAATTATTTCCTCGAACTGCAGGATCATGGAATTCCGGACCAGGCGCTGGTAAACCAGCAGCTTTTGAAAATGTCACAGGAGACGGGGATCGAGCTGGCGGCGACCAATGATGTCCATTACACATATGCGGAAGATGCGAAACCGCACGATATACTGCTCTGTATACAGACAGGGAAGAAGCTCTCTGATGAAAACAGGATGCGGTATGAGGGCGGACAGTATTATGTGAAATCTCCGGAAGAGATGGAGAAGCTGTTCCCCTATGCCCTTCAGGCGCTGGACAATACACAGAGGATCGCAGACCGGTGCCGCGTGGAGATCGAGTTCGGAGTCACGAAGCTGCCGAAGTATGATGTCCCGGACGGACTGACTTCCTGGGACTATCTTCAGAAACTTTGTTATGAAGGGCTTGAGAAGCGTTACGGAGAACCGTCCCGGGAGCTTAAGGACAGACTGGCGTATGAGCTGGATACGATCCGGAACATGGGGTATGTAGATTACTTCCTCATTGTGTGGGACTTTATTAAATACGCTAAGGATCACGGCATTGCAGTAGGACCCGGGCGCGGATCAGCGGCAGGAAGCATTGTTTCTTACTGTCTGGGCATTACCACCATCGATCCGATCCGTTATCAGCTTCTGTTTGAGCGGTTCCTCAATCCGGAACGTGTGTCCATGCCGGATATCGACGTGGATTTCTGCTTTGAGCGCAGGCAGGAAGTGATCGATTATGTCGTACGCAAGTACGGGAAAGACCGTGTCGTCCAGATCGTTACGTTCGGAACGCTTGCCGCCCGGGGCGTCATCCGGGATGTGGGAAGGGTTATGGACCTGCCGTATGCATTTGTAGACAGCATTGCCAAAATGATCCCCCAGGAACTGAATATAACGATCGACAAGGCCTTGAAGGAAAATCCGGAGCTGAGGCAGACCTATGAAAATGACGAGCAGGTGAAGAACCTCATCGATATGGCGAAACGTCTGGAAGGGCTTCCGCGACACAGTTCCATGCATGCGGCGGGCGTGGTCATCAGCCAGAAATCTGTGGATGAATATGTGCCTCTTTCCCGGGCCGCGGACGGTACGATCACTACACAGTTTACCATGACGACTCTGGAAGAGCTGGGGCTGCTGAAGATGGATTTCCTGGGGCTGCGTACCCTGACCGTGATCCAGAACGCTGTTCGGATGGCGGGAAAGAAAAATCCGTCTATTGATATGGAGAAGATTGATTATAACGATGCAAAGGTACTGGACTACATCGGGACGGGAAAGACTGACGGTATCTTCCAGCTTGAGAGCGCGGGGATGAAGAGCTTTATGAAGGAACTGAAACCCCACAGCCTTGAAGATATCATTGCCGGCATCTCACTGTACCGTCCGGGTCCCATGGACTTTATCCCGCAGTATATCCGGGGGAAGAATGACGCATCGTCTATCGCGTATGACTGTCCCCAGCTTGAACCGATCCTTGAGCCGACATACGGGTGTATCGTGTACCAGGAGCAGGTCATGCAGATCGTGCGCGACCTGGCAGGATATACGCTTGGAAGGAGCGATCTTCTGCGCCGCGCCATGTCCAAGAAAAAAGGCGATGTTATGCAGAAAGAACGGCAGATCTTTGTCTACGGGGATGAAGCGGCGAATGTGCCGGGCTGCGTGAAGAATGGGATCGATGAGAAGACTGCGAATAAGATCTACGATGAGATGATCGATTTTGCAAAGTATGCGTTTAATAAATCCCATGCGGCGGCATATGCGGTTGTGGCATATCAGACCGCATGGCTGAAATATTATTATCCGGTGGAGTTCATGGCTGCGCTCATGACATCAGTGATAGAAAATCCGCCGAAAGTGGCTGAGTATATTTACAGCTGCCGGCAGATGGGCATCCGGATACTGCCTCCGGATATCAATAAAGGTGAAGCAGATTTTTCCGTTGACGGAGAAAATCTCCGCTACGGGCTTGCTGCGATCAAGAGCATCGGGCGTCCTGTCGTGCAGGCGGTGATCGAGGAGCGGAATACATTCGGACCGTTTAAGAATCTGGAGGACTTCATCACCAGGATGTCATCAAAAGATGCTCTCAATAAAAGAGCGATCGAGAACTTTATCAAAGCCGGCGCTCTTGATACACTGGGCGGCACGAGAAAGCAGTTCATGAGCATCTATATACAGATCGTGGATCATGTGAACCAGGAGAAGAAATACTCTATGTCGGGTCAGATGAGCCTTTTTGACCTTGCGGGAGAGGAAGAAAAAGCGGATTTCCAGATCCGCATGCCGGATGTGGGAGAGTATGCCAAGGAAAATCTGCTTGCATTTGAGAAGGAAGTGCTGGGAATCTATATCAGCGGACATCCGCTGGAAGAGTATGAGGACAAATGGAGGAAATCGATCTCTGCGACCACCCTGGATTTTCAGCCGGATGAGGAGACGGGCAGAACAAAGGTGCGTGACGGTTCTAAACAGATCATAGGCGGCATGATCACCGATAAGACAGTGAAGCATACAAGGACGAACCAGATGATGGCGTTTGTGACCGTGGAAGATCTGCTCGGCACGGTTGAGGTTGTTGTATTTCCAAGGGATTATGAGGCAAACAGAGAATTTCTCGAGGTGGACAGTAAGGTGTTTATACGCGGGCGTGTGTCAGAGGAGGATGAGAAAGCGAGTAAACTGATCTGTGAGAAGGTGATCCCCTTTGAAAGGACAAAACGCGAGCTGTGGATCCAGTTCCCTGATAAAGATACTTATCTTGACGAAGAGCAGATCGTGTACGGGTATCTGGCAGATTCTGAAGGCGATGACGAAGTGGTGATCTATTGCGCGAAAGAACGGGCGGTCAAGCGTCTGCCCAGAAACCGGAATATCCGTATCAATGACCAGGTTTTGAGCAGACTGATGAATCATTTCGGAGAGAGCCGTGTAAAAGTGGTGGAAAAAGCTATTGAAAACCACTTCTAAATAGGGTAGAATAATTTCGAAATTGTTAAAAAATTTACAATTTTTGGGTATGGCAGTTATCTGACTTTGACTTTTAAGGAAAGGTGGAAAAAATCATGGCAGAGAACAGTATGATGGACAAAGAAAAATATTTAGATGAGATTGAAGACAGCATCCGTACGATCGGCGTCCTGACCAGCGGCGGAGATGCCCCGGGGATGAACGCTGCGATCCGTGCCGTTGTAAGAAGAGCTCTTTCAAAGGGATTAAAAGTGCGCGGCATCCGCAGAGGCTATCACGGTCTTCTTAAAGAAGAGATCATAGATCTTTCCGCACGGGACGTGTCTGATACGATACAGCGCGGAGGAACGATCCTCCAGACTGCACGCTGCAAATCAATGAGAACAGAAGAAGGACAGCAGAAAGCGGCTGCGATCTGCAAGAAATACGGGATTGACGGACTCGTAGTCATCGGCGGCGACGGTTCGTTCGCAGGCGCGCAGAAGCTGGCGAACCTTGGCGTTAATACGATCGGCGTGCCGGGAACGATCGATCTGGATATTGCCTGCACAGATTATACGATCGGTTTTGATACCGCAGTTAATACAGCGATGGAAGCGATCGACAAAGTGCGCGATACATCTACATCACATGAGAGATGCAGTATTATCGAGGTTATGGGACGTGACGCGGGATATCTGGCACTGTGGTGCGGTATCGCCAACGGAGCAGAACGTATTCTGATGCCGGAGGAGCATGATTTTGACGAGCAGGCGCTGATCGAGGATATTATGAAGAACAAGAAGCGCGGCAAAAAGAACTATATCATCATCAATGCCGAGGGTATCGGTGATTCCATCAATATGGCAAAAAGAATCGAGGAAGCAACAGGCATTGAGACGAGAGCGACTATCCTGGGACACATGCAGCGCGGCGGAAGCCCGACATGTAAAGACAGGGTATATGCTTCTATCATGGGAGCGATGGCTGTGGATCTTCTCTGCCAGGGCAAGACAAACCGCGTAGTCGGATACAAGAACGGACAGTATGTGGACTTTGATATCGAGGAAGCTCTCGCAATGAAGAAGACAATCTCAGATTACCAGTATAATATCGCAAAATCACTTGCAATTTAATCAGAGCAGGGTCAGGAGAGATCAGGACGTGAATATAGAAAACAGGAAGACAGCGCCGGTAGGCGTGTTTGATTCCGGAGTAGGGGGGCTGACAGTGGCGAGAGAAATCGCCCGTCAGCTCCCTGACGAAAATATCATATATTTTGGAGATACCGCGCGCGTGCCGTACGGAAGCAAATCTCAGAACACGATCATCCGGTTCTCGGAGCAGATCATCCGTTTTCTTAAGACAAAAGAAGTCAAGGCGATCGTTATCGCGTGCAATACAGCGAGCGCGCTCGCTCTGGATGCGGTGCGGGATGAATTTGACATTCCGATCCTGGGCGTGGTGATCCCGGGCGCAAGGGCTGCTGTGGAGGCGACCAGGAACAAAAAGGTGGGAGTTGTCGGGACAGACGCCACGGTGCAGAGCGGGATGTATACTAAGGTCATCCATGAGATGGCTCCGGATGTCACGGTCATTGAGAAAGCCTGTCCTCTTTTTGTGCCTTTGGTGGAAGAAGGGTTTAAGGAACATGTGGTGACCCGGGAAGTGATCGAGTATTACCTGGAATCCATGCGCAGCACAGACATTGACGCAATGATACTCGGGTGTACGCATTATCCTCTTCTCCGTTCAAAGATCCGTGATTATATGGGCGAGAGGATACAGATCGTTAACCCGGCGTATGAGACGGCAATGGATCTGAAAAAACTGCTGCATGAGATGAATATGGAAAATGACGGATCAGATGCACGGCACAGCAGGTATTCATTCTATGTGAGCGATGCGGCGGAGAAATTCCGCAGATTTGCGAACACGGTCATGCCATTTGATGTGCCGACCACAAATGTGGTAAATATTGAGGAGTATTAATTAATGACAAAAGATGTACTGGTCAGTATTTCGGGAAAACATATTGATATAATGAACGATCCTTTGGAGGGATATGAGACCGGGGATGACGCCATTGAAGTTGTTACTCCGGCTGATTATTACTGCCGGAACGGCAAACACTATATTATCTACGATGAAGTTTTCGAGGGGATGACAGGCACTGTCAAAAACAAGATCAAGATCACGGGAACAGACGTGGTGGAGATCATGAAGAGCGGCCTGACCACCTCACACATGATTTTTGAAAAAAATAAAAAGAATCTGACATATTATAAAACTCCGTACGGTCAGATGCTCATAGGAGTGAATACTAAAAATATGGAGATCAGCGTGGAAGACGATAAGATCGGCGTCCTGGTAGACTATGAATTAGATGTAAACCATGAACCTCTTGCTGACTGCAAGATCAAAATGAGCATCATGCCCAAAGAGAAAGGTGTTTTGGAGAAAGGGGCGTCCCCGGAGTATGCATCATAACGCGGAACCCGCTCCGCTTTACCTCAAAGATTGTGTAGATGTAACAGAGAAGAGAGATGTTCGTCCATTGGGACTCCATCTCTCTTCTCTTAACATCTAA